>LSQX01405061.1_pt1 | contig 71232 bp, 70 predicted proteins | sample 654561 | NCBI WGS metagenome assembly LSQX01 (sample SAMN04489861, study PRJNA283612) | anaerobic digester metagenome | isolation source: 4 biogas reactors fed with cattle manure at either 37C or 55C with and... | place: Denmark: Kongens Lyngby | collected 2014
GCTCCGTGGATCTGCGAATCATCTCGATGCGCTCATCATCGTCGAACGCCGCCTGCTTTGACGGATTGTGGATGACACCGACGACCAGGATATCGCACAGTCTCGAAGCGCGGTTAATCACATCTACATGTCCGGTGGTAATCGGATCAAAAGAACCTGCATACAGAGCTTTTCTCACTGATCTACCCTCTCTCCTCCTGACGGTACACGCTGACGGCCGTCGTACCGTACTTCTTCTTTTTCCATAGGTGAAGACGTCCAATCGATTCGGGCAGCACCTGCTTATACCGATGCTCGCACACGACCAAAGCGCCATCGGTCAGCTCCGGCATCTGTTCGATGGCGTTCAGCGCATCTTCCATCAGGCCATCGTCGTACGGAGGATCCAGGAAAAAAATATCCGGCGCTTCGTGCAGACGCGCAAGGATGTATCTAAAATCCCCTTTGATGACGATGCTCTGACTTCCGACTCCGCACAGCGCGATGTTCTGTTTGATCAAGGCTATATTTTCGGCAGAAACATCCGAAAAATAGGCCTTGCCGGCTCCCCGGCTCAAGGCCTCCAACCCCATATTCCCCGTGCCTGCAAATACGTCCGCTACGATGGTTTCTCCATCGATATAAGGAAGCAGCATGCTGAAAATCGCTTCTTTGATGCGATCCGGTGTAGGTCGCACCCGATCGTCTTTCGGCACGCGGAGCTTTCTGCCTTTGCATGTACCAGCAATGATGCGCATGTTTACCGACCTTTCTGATACGATATTTTAGCACGGAGATGCTGCGGTTTCAAGCGAGCCCGGTAAATCTACAAAACGACGTGCTCCATGCGCTCAAACAGCGTCCGGACGCGTTGCCCGAACGCGCGGTTTTCGGGCGACTTCAGCGACGGATCTCGTTCCAGCAGACGTCGGGCATCGTCCCGGCTTTCCTGAAACAACCGGGCGTGGCGGAGAGGATCGGCCAAAACGAGTTCGGGAAGTCCGTGCTGGCGGAAGCCGAACACTTCGCCCGGCCCGCGAAGTTCGAGATCTTTTTCCGCTATCACAAATCCGTCGCTCGTCCTGCAGAACACATCGGCCCGCTCGTCTGCGATGCCGCTTGTAACATCCGTGATGATCAGGCAGTACGAACGCGCACGTCCGCGCCCGACCCGGCCCCGGAGCTGATGGAGCTGGGCCAGTCCGAACCGCTCCGCGCCTTCGATGAGCATCACGGTCGCATTTGGCACATCGATACCGACTTCGATCACAACCGTCGATACCAGGATGCGGATTTCTCCTGCATAAAATTGCTCCATCACGGCTTCTTTTTCCTTCGGCGGTACCTGACCGTGAAGAAGTGCGGACTTATAATCTGGAAACCGGCCCGAAATTTCCCGGTACAGCGATTCTGCCGAACGGCTGTCGAGCACATCGGAATCTTCGATGAGAGGCGCAACGACGTAAGCCTGGTGTCCTGCATACAGTTCGTCCGCAAGGAGCCGATAGGCGCGTTCCCGATCACCTTCTCCGAAACGCTCCGTATAAACGGGCTGCCTGCCCGGGGGCATTTCGTCGATAAGCGAGATGTCCAAATCCCCGTAAAGCACGACGGCAAGCGTCCGCGGGATCGGCGTGGCCGTCATGACCAGGACATCGGGATTTTCTCCTTTTTCCGTGAGCATCAGCCGCTGGTTAACCCCGAACCGGTGCTGCTCGTCGGTGATTACCAGTCCTAAATGCACAAACTCCACACCGGCCGACAGGATAGCATGCGTCCCGACGGCGACGGAGATGCGTCCGCTTTTCAAACCCTCTAGAACCTCAGCCTTTGCTTTTCCGCTCACCGACCCCGTCAGCAGCGCAATCTCAATCCCCATAGGGCCGAGATCGCGTTTCAGCGTTTCGAAGTGCTGGCGTGCCAGCAGTTCCGTCGGTGCCATCATAGCCGCCTGATAGCCGGAGGAAACGGCCTTAAAGATGGCAGCCTGCGCAATCAGTGTTTTTCCGGATCCGACGTCCCCCTGTACGAGGCGGTTCATCGACCGGTCGGATTCCATGTCGCCCGACACTTCGCCGAGTACGCGCCTCTGCGCACCGGTCGGCGCATAAGGCAATGCCTCCAGGAAGGGCTGCATCGATATCGAGGGAGAAAATGCAATCCCCTTTCGCCCCTCGCCAAAGCGGCTTCTCGACATGAAAAGCGCAGCCTGCAGCGTCAGCAGCTCTTCGTAGATCAGCCGGAACCGGGCGAGCCGGTAAGCGGTTTCATCGGAGGGAAAGTGCATGTGCCGCAGCGCATACGCGAGGCTGCAGATTTTTTTCTCTTCGAGCAGCGGCGCCGGCAGCGTCTCCTCCAGATTGCCGACGTCTGCCATAAGTGCGCGTATCCAGTTGCGCAGTTCCCTCTGTGAAAGACCTTTCGTGAGCGGATAAACGGGTTCGATGCCGCGCGGTTCATAGCCATCAGCCCTGGTGAATTCCGGATGCATCATGCGTACGCGCCCATCCTTCACTTGAACCGGGCCGTAAAAGTACCACGTTTCACCGACAGAAAAAGCACGTTCCAGAAAGCCGCTGCGGAAAAACACCACTTCCATCTGTCCGGTAGCATCTTCTACAAGCAACCGCATCGTCTTGTTGCGGCCGTATCCTCTGCCGGGCAGAATAAGCACAACCCGGGCACAGACGAGTCCCTTTTGGCCGTCCGGAAGATCGTTTATGAGCAAAACCGATCTCAGATCCCTGTATTCCCTGGGAAAGTGATACAGCAAATCGCGCAGCTGTTCGATTCCAAGCCGCGCCAGCGCTTCTGCCTTTTTCGGCCCCACACCCCTGAGCACCGAAACGCTTTGATCAAGATCGTACGACTGGGTCATCGCAAACCTGCCCGGCTGTTGAGAAGCGAGCGGTAATCTTTTTTTACGTGTCTTTTTGCAATGTTTTTTGAAAGCATGCCCGTCACGATCACTTCGATGTTGTCGATTGGGAGCTCCAGATAGTTCGTCAGATAATCGGCCAGCCCGTCCATGAGATCGGTTGTAACCTCCCGTATGCTGCATCCAAACCGGAGCACGATGTACAGCCGCACGAACAAGCCTTTTTCTGTAAAGAGCACATCGCTTTCGGCCAGCGCATCGATGTTTCCGATGCGAATCATCACATCGGAAACAGTTCCCCGGTAATGAGCAAGCCACACCTTATCGCGATGGGCGGCGAATACCTGATCGATCCAGCCGTCCACGACCGCACGATCGATGCTGATAGCACCGTACCGATTGACTTCCCTGTGCAACATAAAACACCTCTGCTATTCGACAACGCGGCTTCGTTTGCACTATTTTACCACACATTTAAAATATCGCTAAATAAACTTGCACAAACGAGAATGTTCGTGCTATACTTACTTTTGTTTGAAATCGAAAGAAGGCAGGAGCCTCCTTTTTGAGATATCAAGAGCAGTCGATTACGGAAGGAGGTGCAGGAGTTGGCCAGAAAATGTGATATTTGTGGAAAGGGCCCCGCATCGGGCAACAACGTTTCCCACTCCAACAGGCATACGAGAAGAAAGTGGAATGCCAATATCCAACCAGTCAAAGTCAACGAAGGCGGAACCGTGAGACGCAAGAGCGTGTGCACCCGGTGCATTCGCTCCGGAAAAGTCACCCGGGTCATTTAGCTACTGGAGATGCGACACAGACAAGGACGGCCTCATAAGCCGTCCTTTTGTTTGTCTCAACGATTCCCGGTTCGTCTGTTATTCTCGAAACGCTCCGATTTTTTTAATCTCCTCGTGACGCTTAATCTTGGCCGTCGTCGTTTTGACGGTCGGTTCGTCGCCCAGTATGAGCCGCCGAATCTGTTTGTGTACGGGAAGCGATGCATTGATGTCGTCGATGTCCTTTTGTACGTGTGCACGGAATCGCTCCACGTCCAGGCCGCCGGATCCTTTGTATTGAGGCAGGAGATCCAGCACGGTCGCCTCGTCGTACACAAGCTTCGCGCTCACGACCAGATCGTCACCCTTCTCCCAGCCGAACACCATGGATTCATTCAGGTAATCGAGCCGGTTCAGCAGAAGCTCGATCTCTTCCGGAAATACGTTCTTCCCGCTTTTCTGGACGATTACATTCTTTTTGCGCCCGCTTAAGAACAGGAATCCGTCGCGGTCAATGTATCCCAGGTCCCCGGTGTAAAACCAGCCGTCCTTCAGTACTTTATCGGTCTCGACCGGGTCTTCATAGTATCCGAGCATCACGTTCGGTCCGCGCGCAACGACTTCGCCGACTCCGTGTTCGTCCGGTTCGCGTATTTCGATTTCGACATTGCTCATGGGGATACCGACAGAGCCGGTTCGTATATTCTTTGCATTTTCCGCCGTGAGCACCGGTGACGTCTCCGTCAATCCGTACCCTTGTACGGTTAGAATTCCCAAATCGTTAAAGCCCTTTGCGACTTCCGGAGAGATGGCGGCAGCACCGCTGATTGCAAACCGAAGATGCCCTCCAAGCTGATCGATCACCGAGCGGAACAGTTTCCGCCTGATGTCGATGCCTGCCCGGTTCAATGCAGAGGAAACCTTGAGCATGCGGCGAAGAAGTGTGTCTTTTCCCTGCTTTTTAGCTTCCAGGAATATTTTCTTATGCATCGCTTCGAGAATGAGCGGCACACAGATGAATACGGAAACTTTGTATTCCTTTAAGTTTTGTGCGATATACTTAAGTCCGTCGCAGAACACGTTCGTCGCGCCGCGTGTCAGGATGAATGTGATGCCGGTGGAGCTGAACGTGTGATGAAACGGCAGGAACGCCAGGTTGACGTCGGTCGGATAAATCGCTTCGCACTGTGTGAGCGCGTAGATATTCGAAGCGATGTTCCGCTGGGAGAGCATCACCGCTTTCGAAGCGGACGTCGTGCCCGATGTAAACAGGATGAGGCTCATGATGTCGGGGTCGATGTGCAGCCGGTCGTAGGCTTCGCATGCTTCGGACTGTTGAGAGCGAAGCAGCGTGCCTTCCTCCACGAGATCCGGGAAAGCGGGGTCCTCTCCGCAGCGCTCCATGGGGATGTACAGATCCACGTTCAGATCGTCGTGCTGCCGGATGGCTTCGATCTGTTCGCTGTGTTCAGCATCGTAGAGCAGAATATCGGTCCTGCTGCGGCGCAGACACGATACGATTTCCTCCTGAGGAAGGCCCCGGTCCAAAGGTACGACGATGAGTCCACCCAGCAGACCCGCAAAAAATCCGGCGATCCACGGGTAGCTGTTCTTGCCGATCATCGCAATTCTCTTTCCGGCATACCCTCTCTGGATTAACGCGGTTGCCAATGCGCGGATGTCCGATCCGAACCGTTCGTAGGAAATCGACTCGTATTCGATTCCTGCAGCTGTCTTTCGTTTTAGAATAAAAGCCGTTCTGTCCGCATGTTCGAGGAGGGCTGCCTCCATAAGCTGACGTATGTCGTCGTATTCTACCGCCGGATAAAGCCTGGAACCATCGTTCATATACTGCCTCTTGAATTCCTATTCATGTTGTTTTGAATACAATGTTATCTGGTGAACGAAACTATATTAACAGGAGGCCGGTGCAGTGTCAATCGTTGACCGCTCCTGAGGTTTGTGTTACGATTCGGTCATGGAAAAACAAACTGCTCAACTCACATCAAAGCCTGCCCGCAGCGTACAACTTCCGCGCTGGGAGGAGCTGCCGGACATCGATCTGTACATCGAACAGGTCCTGTCTCTTCTTGCGCTTTGGCTCGAAGAATCCTTTTACACCGATGATAAACCACTGATGACGAAGACGATGGTCAACAACTACGTGAAGCAAGGAGTCATCGCCGCCCCTGTCAACAAAAAATACGACCGCCTGGCGGTCGCATCTCTGTTTGCTATCTGTATTTTAAAAACCGTCTACAGCATGCAGGATATCGCAAAGCTGATTCACCTGGCTCTGGAAGTCAATACACCGGGAACTTCGTACGACCGCTTTTGCGACACCGTCGAGCAGGCGGTGGAAGCGGTGTATTCCGGCAGCGGATTTCCTGCGCGGGGCGATCGGACCGATGCGCAGTATCTGCTGCGCACCGTCGCACTGTCGTTTGCATGCACCTGCTTTTCCAGGGACTCATACCTTTCGAAAGTATAACGCTGCCGAAGCGTACCCCTGCAGCGCAAGCCGCTCTTCCTCAAGCCCGGTACAGCCGCTTGCAATCATGCGCTCGGCTTTATTTCGCATGGATTTTTCCCACCTGCAGCTCCCTCTGTGAACGGCGACGAACAATCCGCCGTCATCCCCTTCCCGATTAAAATAGAGCGTATCGTCATCACCGTGTACGCTCGTCAGATCCATCCGACCGAGGTCTGCAACGGACTTGCGAAATGCGAGCAGGCGTTTTACGTGGTCAGCGATGGCCCGATCCGCCCGATCCGGTTCGAAGCACCGGCGGTTCATGGGATCCCGTCCGCCCTTCATTCCTATCTCATCTCCGTAATACAGACAGGCTGTCCCAGGCAGCATCGCCCAGATCATCAGAGCGCAAAACAATTTATCCCTGCACTCCTCTTCGGTCGAACCTTCTTCAAGAACCGTTCGGATGCGCGGCGTATCGTGCGTTCCGAGAATATTCATCAGCGTCTCAAACGCCGGCTTGGGATAGTGCTGCTGCAGCGTCCGGATCCGCCATGCCAGCTCCGAACCGCTGATCCTGCCGTTCAGGAACCCGATGATGCCGTCTTTGAGAGGATAATTCATGACCGTGTCGAGCTGGTCGCCGATCAGATAGCGCCTCCGATGCCCGTACGAAATTTTATTCGATGCATCCTCCCAGACTTCACCGATGATGCAGGCATCCGGATCGATCGATTTGACGCGCACTCTGAGCGCATCCAGAAATACATCCGGCAGCTCGTCCGCTACATCGAGACGAAACCCCGAGGCCCCCAGGCGCAGCCAATGCGCGATTACCGAGTCGGCATCGCGTATAAAGAAATCCAGCACATCCGGATGGCCTTCGTTCAAGCTCGGAAGCGTGTCGATGCCCCACCAACTCGCATATTCGTCCGGCCAGGAGTGAAACGTGTACCAGTCGTAGTAAGGAGACTCTCTGCTTTCGTAGGCTCCCGTGTCACCGAAAGCACCGTCTTTGTTAAAGTAGCGGCTGTGGCTTCCGGTATGGTTAAAGACGCCGTCTAACACAATGCGGATGCCTCGCTGCCTTGCGCACAGGCACAGCCGCTCAAAGTCTTCGGTCGTGCCCAGCAGAGGGTCAATTTTCATGTAGTCGGCCGTATCGTACCGATGGTTGGAAAACGCCTGAAAGATCGGGTTGAGATAGATGACGCTCACTCCGAGCTCTTCCAGATATGGCAGGCTTTCTTCGATGCCCTTTAAGTCGCCTCCGAAGAAGTCGTTGTTCTGAACGATGCCGTTCTCATCCGGACCGGCTACCGGATCTCCACCCCAGTCGTCCCGGAGCACCCAGCGCTTGTTCTGCAGCGGCACGGGCGTCTTTCCAGATCTCCGGTAGCGGTCGGGAAACACCTGATACATGAGCGCCCCGCGCAACCAATCAGGAGTCGTAAAATATTTTTCGTAAACCGTCTGCTGATATACAGAACTGGCATCCGCCACGGATCCATCTGCGCGCAGCGCCTGAAATTTATAGAAATAAATGCCAGGCTCAGGCGCTTCCCACACGGTGCCGATGCGCTTAATGCCGTGTACACTCCGCTCCTGTTCGGTACAGGCGTAATCGCACCACGGACCGTCCTCTTTGCGAACCGACAGAACGATCGGATAAAATGATTCGTAGTCGCGCAGCAGGTCAACGTTAAAGGAGACCGTTTGAAGCACGGTCACCGCACCGGACGGTGATTTGTGCGCCGGCTGAAACGGATCATATAGAATCATTGAAAGCTCCCTGCTCGAGCGGTTGTACACGCCAGATGCGGTCTGCATATTCGCAGATTGCCCGGTCGGCCGCAAAGAACCCTGCACCTGCGATATTGTGCAGCGACATGCGGTTCCAGCGGATCGGATCGCGATACGCATGCTCGACCCGCAGCTGAGCGTCGCGGTAGGATGCAAAATCTCTGAGTACGTAGTATGTATCAGCGCTTCCGTTCCCGCTCGCCGTCAGCGAATGGAACACATCGGAAAAGCGCGATCCGTCGATTCGGCCGGACAGCATACGCATTATGGAAGATAAGTCAGCATCACGATGCATCAGATCCCACGAATCGTACAGGCCGCTTTCTGTAAGCGCATCGACTTCCTCGGCGGTCATGCCGAACAAAAACATGTTATCATCCCCGACCTGCCTGCGGATTTCCACATTGGCTCCGTCGAGCGTTCCAAGTGTAAGCGCTCCGTTGATCATCAGCTTCATGTTGCCGGTTCCGGACGCTTCTTTTCCGGCGAGCGAAATCTGTTCGGACACTTCGGATGCCGGCATAATCCGTTCAGAAAGGGAGACGGAGTAATTTTCCAAGAAGACAACTCGAAGTCGGTCGCGCACGGCCGGATCCTTTTCGAGCATGGCTGAAATCGCATTTGCCAGACGGATAATCTCCTTTGCCATGTGATAGCCCGCTGCGGATTTGGCTGCAAAGAAAAACGTTCTGGGATAAATATCCGCATGCGGGTCGTTCTTGATGCGATCGTACAGGTGCAGAATATGAATCAGATTTAACAGCTGACGCTTGTACTCGTGCAGTCTCTTCACCTGCACGTCGAAGATAGAGTCGCAGTCCAGCTCAACACCGTTTTTCTCTTGTACATAAGCTGCCAGCCGTTGCTTGTTCTCTCTTTTTATGGCCTGCAGGCGACGCAGTACAGCTTCGTCGCCGGCATGCGCTCTCAGACCTTCCAGGAGCGAAGCGTCGCAGCGGTATCCTTCGCCGATTAAATCGTCGAGCAAGTCGCACAGATCCGGATTGGCCTGAGCCAGCCACCTGCGGTAGGCGATACCGTTCGTGACGCCCGTAAACTTTTCCGGTTTTTCCCGTGCGAATCCCGCAAACAGCTGATCGCGAATGATCGAACTGTGCAGCTCCGATACACCGTTGACCGTGTGGGCCGCTTCGACGCAGAGATTGGCCATGCGCACTTCGCCCTGCGACAGGATGGCCATGTCGTTGCGGAGCTCTTCCTCGCCCTGAAACGCATCCGCCAGCCGGATGCTCTGTCTCCGGTTGATCTCCAGGATGAGCGAGTGGATCCTCGGCAGCGTTTCACGGAACAGCTCCTCCGGCCAGCGCTCGAGCGCTTCGGGCATCACGGTGTGATTCGTATACGAAATGCAGGCGCGCACCTTATCCCACGCCGCTTCCCAGTCCATGTCGAAATCGTCGACGAAAATGCGGATCAGTTCGGGAATGGCGAGCGTCGGATGGGTATCGTTGATGTGAATGGCCAGCTTATCCTCAAAGTTGTCCAGCGTCCCATACTGCCTGTAGTGCTTCTTGACGAGGTATTGCATGGAAGCGGATATAAAAAAGTACTGCTGCTTTAAGCGGAGAAGCTTCCCTTCCCTGTGCGCGTCTTCCGGATACAGGATTTTGGAAATCACTTCCGCCATGTGCTTTTCTTCCATGGACTGGATGTATTTCCCTTCCGCAAACAGCTTCATATCGATAGTGATGGGCGATGTGGAGGACCACAGGCGCAGCGTGTTGAGCAGCGGGCTGCGGTAGCCGCTGATCAGCATATCCCTCGGGAGAGCGATGACCGTCGTATAACCCGTGTGAACGATTCTCAACTTACCGTCTGCGCCCCACACTTCTTCGAGCTGGCCTCCGAAGTGCACTTCTTCGGCTTCTTCGTCTTTGTGGACGAGCCAGACGTCGCCCAGGTTCAGCCAGTCATCCGGCAGCTCCTCCTGTCTGCCGTTGTGGATCTTCTGCTTAAAGATGCCGTATTCGTAGCAAATCGACATGCCGTGCCCGAAAATCCTCTGCGTTGCGAGCGCGTCGAGAAAACACGAAGCAAGCCTTCCAAGCCCCCCGTTGCCCAGACCGGCGTCCGGTTCGATTTCTTCCAGTTGCTCCAGGTCAAATCCGAATTCTTTGACTGCTTCCTGAAATAAATCAGTCAGGCCTGTGTTGAACAGATTATTCCGAAGCGATGTCCCGGGCAAAAACTCCATGGACAGATAGATGACTTCCTTTTCCTCGTGACCCGGCTCGTCGCAGTGATGAGCCATCCACTGCTCTGTCATGATATCCCGGAGCGCCGTACAAGTCGCAATGTACATTTGCCTGCGCGTGGCCGTATCCGCACCGCGTCCGAAGTGACGCTGCAGGTGATTGCGGATTGCCTGCTGAATCTCTGCGGCCGTGCGCAGTGTGACGATGTTGTTCGTAGTTTTCATGCTTACCCCTTTTTGTCGGTGTTTGTTATAGCGAGGCTTTCGTAAAGCCCGATGTATTCGGCGGCAGATCGCGTCCAGCTAAAATCGCTTTCAAACGCATTGGCCGTCAGTTTTTTCCAGAGCTTTGCCTGGCGGAACACATCCAGACCGCGCTGCACGGCATCGAGCATGTCGTGCGCGTTGATCGTCTCGAATGTAAAGCCGTTTCCGCTTTCGTCGGCAGATGAGAACGGACGGATTGAGTCCGACAACCCTCCGGTTTTGCGGACGATGGGAATCGTACCGTAGCGAAGAGCGATCATCTGAGACAAGCCGCAGGGTTCGCTGACCGACGGCATGAGAAAGAAGTCTGATCCCGCGTAAATGCGGCTCGCCAGCCTCGCAGAAAAAGCAGAGATGAAGGCAAACCGGCCTGCATGCTGCCGCGATTTGTCCCGGAACCACGATTCGTAGGCTGCATCGCCGGTGCCGAGCATCACGAGCGTAAGATCCAGATGCATCAGCTCTTCGAACACACCTTCGACCAGGTCGAGTCCTTTGTGTCGCACGAGGCGGGTCACCATGCCGATCATCGGCGTTTTTACCCGGTACGCAACCCCTGTTTCTTCCGCAAGTGCCCGTTTGTTTCCGCGCTTCCCCCCGGCCGACCCGGCTTCGTAGTTGACTGCAAGGTGCGGATCCGTCGAAGGATCGTACAGCTCGTTGTCGATGCCGTTGAGAATTCCGCGCAGCTTGTATTCGTTCTCTCTGAGGATCGACTCCATGCCTTGCCCGAAAAACGGATAGCGGATTTCTCTGGCATACGTAGGGCTTACGGTCGTCAGCGCATCGCAGCAGACGACGGCTCCCTTCATATAGTTTATATGCCCGTACAGGTCCACGAGGCTTCTATGCTGCTCGGACAGCCCCAGGATATCTCCGAACATGGCGTGGTCGTACTTGCCCTGATACTCGATGTTGTGAATGGTGAAGACCGTGCGCAGGTTTTTGTACAGGCTGCTTCCGGCAAAGAGCGTCTTTAGAAATACCGGTATCAGTGCCGTCTGCCAGTCGTTGCAGTGCAGGATATCCGGAAAAGAATCCAGATGAGGAAGCAGTTCGAGCGCCGCTTTCGAAAAGAAGGCGAATCGCTCGCCGTCATCGTAGGATCCATACAACCCGTCGCGTTCGAAGTAGTAGCGGTTGTCGACAAAATAATAAGTAACGCCGCCCTCCCGAAGCCGGAACAGGCCGGCGTACTGTTTTCTCCACGAAAGCGTTACGACCGTTGAATCGATAAACTCCATTCGATTTCTATACGTCTCGCTGATCTGGGCGTACAGCGGAAGCAGCACGGATACCTGCATCCCCTCTTTTGCGATCGCCTGCGGTAGGGATCCAAGCACGTCGCCCAGCCCGCCGCTCTTTGCAAAAGGGGCGCACTCCGTTGCAATGTACAGTATGTGCAATATAAAATCCTCTCTGCCTGCGCCTATACGATCGACATCTTCGGAAGTACGATCGGATAAGCCGGATGGCCGATCACTTCTCTTCCATCCCGTACGATGACGTCTTTGTCTAAAATCGCATGCTCGACTGTGGCCAGATCCATAATTTCGGTATCCTGCATCACGATGCTGTCTTTAACGACGGCACCGCGGTCCACCTGCACACCTCTGGAGACGACGGAATTGATCACGGTGCCCATGATCTGGCATCCGTCAGAAATAATCGAATTCTCAACGTAACAGTCCGGACCGTAGCGGGCCGGTACGCTGTCCTTGACTTTGGTGTACACAGTTTTCTGGAAAATCTTCTCCGAAAATTCCGGATCGAGCATCGCTTTGTTCGCTTCCATGTATCCGGCGATCGTGCTGATTTCCAGCAGGTGGCCCGAATACTTATACCCGTACATTTTTAGCGTCGGCGACAGCCTTTGCAATATGTCCGTATAGAGATCGTATCGCTGATGCGACATGGCGTCTGCGACGAGCGACTCCAGCAGCGTCCTGCGGATGGCGCATGCACCGATTCCCCAGTTCCCGCGCACATTGGCCTGCTCTTCCTCGACGATGCGGACCCGGCCGATTCGCTTCGACTCGTCGAGCTGGACGATGGGTGACCCCTGAGGCACGCGGTTTGTTCCGTTGAGGTTATCTGTGTAAGCCACCGTGATGTCTGCGCCGGTTTCCCGGTGCTGGCGGATCAGATCGCCGTAATCCATAGAGTACAAAATTCTCGATCCGGTCAGGATCACGTACTCGGACATGGACTGCCGGATGGACTGCAGGTGGTTGGCGATGGCGTCGATGGTTCCGCGGTAGACGTGAGGACTTTCCATGGCTTCTTTGTTTGCGAAAGGCGTCAGGACCCGGAGTCCGCCTCTCTTTCGGGACATATCCCACTCGGCACCGGAGGCGAGGTGTTCGATCAGGGAGTGATAGTTCGTCCGGGCGATGACCGAGACCTCGTAGATCTCCGAATTTACAAAGTTCGAAAGCACAAAATCGATAATTCTATACTTGCCTCCGATCGGAAGCGCTGCGAGCGACCGGATATCGGTGAGCTCTCTCAAGTTTTCGCGCTCCGAATATGAATAAATCAAACCCATGCAGCTCATAGCACCCTCCTATCGGTCCCTGTCGACGACGGTTCCAGCTTCGATGCGGGCTTCGTTCCCAATCCGTATGTGGTCTGCGACGACCGATATGCGCGGATGGTCCACCGGTTCGGAGGGACCTCCGACGCAGGCATTGCGCCCGATGTTGACGCCTTCGGCGACGATGGAATAATGGACTTCGGCCCCTTCCTCTACGGTCGTCGACGACATGACGACGGAATTGCGCACAACGGCACCCCTGTGAATCGTCACTTTTGGGAAAATGATCGAATTTTCGACCGTTCCTTCGATAAAGCAACCTTCCGAAACGTGGACGTTCTTAAGCGTTGCCTCTCTTCCGATGTACTGCGGAGGCAGGTTGGCATTCCTGGCATAGATCTTCCACCTCGGATCGTACAGCTCCAGCGAGATGTTTTCCTTCAGGAGATCCATGTTGGACTCCCACAGCGACTCGATCGTCCCGACATCCTTCCAGTAACCGAGATACTTGTACGCGTACATCCTCTTGTGGTCGGCAAGCATCGCCGGAATCACGTCCTTACCGAAGTCTTTCGAGGAATACTCGTCGGCTTCGTCCCGGATCAGATACTCCTTGAGCGTCGGCCAGTTGAAAATATACACGCCCATCGAAGCGAGATTGCTTTTGGGCTTCGGCGGCTTTTCTTCGAACTCGGTGATGCGCAGGTTGGCGTCCGTGTTCATAACGCCGAACCGGCTCGCTTCCTGCAAGGGTACTTCGATGACGGCGATGGTGCAGTCGGCTTCCTTCTGCTGATGATGGTCCAGCATCCACCGGTAATTCATCTTATAGATGTGGTCGCCCGACAGGACGATCACATAATTCGGAGAATACTGTTCGATAAACGGTATGTTTTGATAGATGGCATTTGCCGTACCCTTGTACCACTCACCCTCCTTGCCGCGCACGTAAGGAGGCAGAATTCTCGCTCCGCCGTACATTCTGTCCAGATCCCAGGGTTGACCGTTGCCGATGTAGGCGTTGAGCTCCATCGGCTGGTACTGCGTCAACACGCCGATCGTGTCGATATCGGAGTTGATGCAGTTGGACAGAGGGAAATCGATGATGCGGTACTTGCCCCCAAAAGGCACAGCCGGTTTAGCGACATCCTTTGTGAGCACACCCAGCCGGCTGCCCTGCCCGCCGGCAAGCAGCATGGCTACCATGGCTTTCTTCTTGATGAAACTCATGTCGTTCCTCCTTCACAGCGCTTGCCTGCTTCGCGTTCGGCCAGCACTATAAATGCAAGCGGCGGCACCGTCAGCGTCAGCGTATACGGTTGACCGTCCGTACTCAGCCGCTGCACGCGGACATCCGGTTTTACATCCAGCCCTCCGTAACGGGCGTCATCCGAACAAAAAACAACCTCGTACTCCCTGTGCTTCGATAAGCCGATTCGATAACCGTCGCGCTCTTCCGGGGAGAAGTGAGCCACGCAGATCAACCCGCAGCCGCCGGCATCTTTTCGCTCGTAAACGAGCACATTGTTGCCTCGATCGTCAGCCTTGAGCCATTCAAAGCCCGCCCAGTCGTTCTCGATCGCCCACAGGGCTTCGTTAGACCTGTAAAACGCATTCAAGTCCTTTACGTACGTCTGAAATGTCCTGTGCATGGGAAACTCCAGCAGGTTCCAGTCGAGCTCTCCATCGAAGCGCCATTCCCGAAACTGGGCGAACTCGCCACCCATAAACAGCAGTTTCTTCCCCGGATGCGTCCACATATAACCGAGATAAGCCTTCAGGTTCGCAAACTTCTCCTCGTACGTCCCCGGCATCTTGGAAATCAGCGACCCCTTCATGTGTACGACCTCGTCGTGCGAAAGAGGCAGAATATAGTTTTCTGTAAACGCATACTCCATGGAGAACGTCATTTTACCGTGCACGTGCTGTTTAAAATAAGAATCGGTCTTTATATATTGCAGTGTGTCGTTCATAAAGCCCATGTTCCACTTATAATTGAACCCAAGGCCTCCGACCTGCGGCGGCAGCGTCACCATGGGCCAGGCCGTCGATTCTTCGGCGATCATCATAAACCCGGGATATTCGCTCTGTACACTTTCGTTGAGCTTGCGCAAAAAGGCCACCGCCTCCAGGTTTTCTCTTCCTCCGAAGCTGTTGGGTTCCCACTCGTGTTCTTCGCGATCGTAGTCCAGATACAACATCGAAGCGACTGCATCCACGCGCAGGCCATCGATGTGATACTTATCGATCCAAAACAGCGCGTTGGAGATTAAAAAGCTCTGCACCTCGGTTCGTCCCCAGTCGAAAACCAGCGTGCCCCACCCTTTGTGCTCACGCTTCGTGCAGCCGCTGTACTCGTAGCACGGTTTACCGTCGAAGAGCGCCAGGCCATGCGTGTCTTTAGGAAAGTGACCCGGTACCCAGTCGAGCAGAACGCCCAGTCCCGCTGCATGCGCGCAGTCGATCAAATACATCAGATCTTCCGGCTTACCGTATCTGGACGTCGCCGCATAAAATCCCGTCACCTGATAACCCCAGGATGCGTCGTAGGGGTACTCCGACAGAGGCATCAGTTCGATGTGAGTAAAACCCATGTCTACTACGTAGGGAATCAGCTCGTCGGCGAGTTTCCTGTAATCAAAAAAATGGCCGTCTGCATAGCGACGCCAGGAACCTGCATGAACTTCGTAAATGCTTACGGGGCGGTCGTGCAACGTATCGCGGTGCCAGGATTCGTCGCGCCAGTCGTATCCGTTCAGATCGACGACTTTTGAATCCGTGCCGGGCCTGGTCGCTGCATGAAACGCAAACGGATCGGCTTTGAGAAATGCCTCACCCTGGTCAGTGACGATTTCGTACTTATAGGAGTCGTACAGCTGCACATCCGGCACAAACGCTTCCCACAGGCCCTGTCGACTCAATTTCTCCATGGGATCTCTGCGGGTCCAGCCGTTGAAGTCGCCCTGCACATAGACGCGTTCGGCATGAGGCGCCCACACGCGGAACGCACACCCGTGCATGCCATCCTTTGAGCCCGGGTGAGCTCCCATAAACTCATAGGCCCTGCGTTCGGTGCCTTCGTGGAAGAGATGGACGTTGTAATCCGTGTTGTCTCGCATGGTGGCTCTCCTGATACGCTTACAGTTCCTCCCCCCGAAACAGACTGTAATATTCGATCCGCAGAAGTGACATCATGTGTAAATTTACGTACATGCCGTTCTTCTTGCCGCCGTTTCGGGCTACGCCTTCTTTTCTGAAGCCGAGCTTGCTATACAGTTGCTCAGCAGGGGTGTTTCCTTCGAGGAAGTCCAGCGTAACCCTCTCTTTGTGCAGCTGAATAAAGCAGTACTCCAGGATGAGACGCATCGCTTCCTCTCCCAGACCCTGTCGTCTGTGACGGTCTTCGGCGATGTAGATTCTTGTAATGTCCAGCGAATCGTACTCCGGATCGATGCGGCTGATCTGTATGCGCCCGATAGGCTCACCGGTTTCCTTAAGCAGGATGGTCATCTGCAGTCGCGTCCTGTCCTGGCCGTGAAGCACAAACTGCGGGGCAATCTTATTGTAGTTCCAGTCGTCGTTCATCGTAAAGCTGCTGCGCACAGAAGGGAGCGTCTCCCATTCGGCAAACAGTTTACAGTCTTCGAACACCGACGGCCTGATTTTAAGTCGATTGGATTCCATGACGCCTCCAACGCATTTCCTTGCGCGCATACCGCAACGAGCCGCTGCCCGCAGACAGCAATCTTTGGCATGAATTATACACTACATTGGCTCAAAAAGCGACTCTTCCGGACAAAGCCGGCCGATGCAACCGGGGTGTTAGCCATCCCGGCTGAGCAGCGACACTGCTTCGATGTGCTTTGTAAACGCAAAGTTGTCGAACACCTGAAAAGACGCGAGAAGATATCCTGCTTCCATCGCCTGTGCCAAATCGCGGATCATCGTCTTGGGGTTGCAGGAGATGTATAAAATCTCCGGCACGCCGACCGACACGATTTTCTTCAGCGCTTTTGGGTGGATGCCTGCCCTGGGCGGATCGACGACGATGATGTCCGGCTTCGCTTCCAGGCTGTCGAGCACGCGGAGCACGTCACCGGCGATGAACGAACAGTTGACAAGCCCGTTGCGCGCCGCACTCTGCCGCGCCATTTCGACGGATTCTTCGGATATTTCTACGCCGATCGACTGACGGGCGCTCTGCGCGAGCGCCATGGCCAGCGTGCCGGTTCCTGAATATAGGTCCCATACGGTTTTGCCGTCCAGCGACGATATGGAGGAGATTGCCCGATTGAACATGCGTTCGACAGCTTCGACGTTCGTCTGAAAGAAAGAAAACGCTCCGACATTGAACTCCAGACCCATCAGCTGTTCAACATAGTAATCGCGCCCGTAGAGTACGTGCAGTGCATCGCAGCGAACGGCGTCGGCCACCCCGTCGTTCACCGTGTGTAGAATGCCTGCGAACCGATCGGCAAAAGGCAGCTCTAGCATCGTCCGGCAAAAGGCACCCGCATCGAAGTCGCCCTGAGACGTGGTGACGATGTTGACCAGCAGCTCGCCGGTGCGCACCCCTTTGCGGACGACGAGGGTTCGCAGCAGACCTTCATGACGTTTTTTATGATAGAACTCATAACCTGCATCGACGCAAAGCGCATGCGTCGCACGCAAGATATCGTTAAACTCGGGCGGGACGATCCGGCACTCGTCGGTGTGCACGATGCTCATAAAACTTTTGCGCCTGTGAAGGCCGAGCGAAAGAGGTGCATCCCTGTACTCGTTGCCGAACGTATACTCCATCTTGTTTCGGTAGCTGTACAGCGCGGGAGACGGTTCTACAGACTGTGCAAGCGCAGGGTTTAAGCCGGACTTCACAAGCTCAGTTTCCACATCCCGTCGCTTGTTTTCCAACTGCTCTTCGTAGGGAATCCCCTGATAGAGACATCCGCCGCACCGGTCGGAGTGGCGACAGGCGGATTCCTGACCCTGCCAGGGAGTCGTTCGTATCATTCGCACCCTCCTCCACCCTCAAGAAAGGTCTTTTTATATTCCAAAAACCGGTCTTCTTCGATCGATTTGCGGATCTGTTCCATCGTATGTACCAGAAAATACAGGTTGTGCTCGGTAAGCAGCATCGATGAGAGTATTTCGTCGGCTTTGTACAGATGGCGCAAATAGGCCAGACTGTAGTTCCGACATGTATCGCAGTCGCAGTTCGGATCAAGAGGCCCAAAATCCCTGGCATATTTCGCATTTTTAACCGACACGCGCCCGCGCGATGTAAACGCTGTGCCGTTGCGGGCGATGCGGGTCGGAAGCACGCAATCGAACAGGTCGATGCCGCGCTCAACGCCTTCGAACAGGCAGTCGGGGCTTCCGACGCCCATCAGATAGCGTGGCTTTTCGGCAGGCAGGTAATCGACGCACGCATCGAGCACCTCGTACATCAACGGCTTCGGTTCGCCGACGGACAGTCCGCCGATGGCGTAGCCGGGCAGATCCAGTTCCACAATCTGCTCTGCGCTCTGGCGCCTCAGATCGCTGTACATTCCACCCTGCATAATTCCAAACAGCGACTGCCGATCCTCGTTTCGGTGATGCTGCTTGCAGCGCTGCAACCATCTCGTCGTCCGCTGCAGCGACTGCTCTACGTAGGAGCGATCGGCCGGATAGGGAGCACACTCATCAAAAGCCATGATGATATCGGCACCGAGCGCCTGCTGTACTTCGATGCTTTTTTCGGGCGTAAACATGTGCGCAGACCCGTCGATGTGCGAGCGGAATGCGACGCCCTCTTCTGTAATTTTGCGAAGGTCCCCGAGGCTGAACACCTGGAAGCCTCCGCTGTCGGTCAGAATCGCGCCGTCCCAGTTCATAAACGCATGCAGGCCGCCGGCCTCCCGTATAATTTCGTGCCCGGGACGGAGATACAGATGATAGGTGTTCGCAAGCAGAATGTGCGCGCCTTCTGCACCTAGATGGCGCACCGCATCGGTCTTGATGGCTTTGACGGTCGCCTGCGTGCCGACCGGCATAAACACCGGCGTTTCGATGCGGCCGTGCGGCGTAAAAAGCGTGCCCCGCCTCGCTTTCGTGCGGGTATCGGTTTTATGCAATTGAAATGTAACAGCGTGTTTCATGTTTCTCCTATAGAATGAGCATCGCATCTCCGTACGAAAAGAACCGGTAGCGTTCCAGCACTGCGGTTCGGTACGCATCCAGCATTTTTTCCCGGTCGTACAGAGCGCTCACCAGCATCAGAAGCGTTGATTTCGGCAGATGAAAGTTCGTCAAGAGCGCATCGACCGTCTTGAAACGATAGCCCGGATAGATAAAAATACCGGTGCGTCCGCTTCCGGGGACTACGGTTCCCGCTTCGTTCGATGCGCTTTCCAGCGTACGGCACGCGGTCGTACCCACAGCGATGATGCGTCCTCCCGCCTGTTTTGTTTCGTTGACCGTGCAGGCAGCCTCCTGCGAGACGACGTACTCTTCGAAATGCATCACATGCTGCTCGACCTGTTCGCACTTGACCGGCCGGAATGTGCCCAGGCCGACGTGCAGCGTCACCATGGCGGTCCGAATCCCTTTTTCGCGCACTGCGGCCAATAGCTCCGGTGTAAAGTGCAATCCGGCCGTCGGTGCGGCCACCGATCCATCGTGTGCGCAGTAGACCGTCTGGTAGCGCAACGCATCCTGCGGCGTCGTTTTGCGAGCGATGTACGGCGGCAGGGGCATGCATCCGAGGACGTCGAGGTGTTGCATAAAGTCGCCTGCATACTCGAACTCGACGACACGCGTCCCTTCGCTACCGCCGGATCGCACAGTCGCGATCAGCTCCGTCTCGTCTCCGAACAGGACCCGGTCACCTTCGCGCATCCGTTTTCCCGGGCGAATCAGCGTTTCCCACACGTCGCCTTCCATTCGCCTGGACAGCAGAAACTCGATTGCGGCACCGCTCCCTTCTTTCCGTCCGTACAGGCGAGCCGGTATCACCTTCGAGTCGTTGAGCACGAGGCAGTCACCGGGCACCAGATACTCGAGTATGTCGCGAAAGCGACGGTGTTCGATGCGGTGGTTTTCTCTGTGCACGACGAGCAGTCTGGACTCGTCTCTCTTTTCCGTCGGACGCTGTGCGATCAGTTCGTCCGGCAGCACATAGTCAAAATCGCTGACGTTCATCGCAGGTCCCCTGACAGCCGATCCGCCTGCACGATATCGATTCCCATGTAATAATACGTCAGAATGTCGCGGTATCCATAACCGCTTCGCGCCATTTCGCGGGCGCTTGTCTGAGGCATGCCGACGCCGTGTCCGTGGCCGAGTCCCTGGAAGTAAACCGTGCCTCCCGTAACCGATTCTTCCGAAAACCGGATGCCGGTCCCCGAAGCCTCCGGAGCGCTCGCGAGAACCTTGCCGTCCCAGATCGAAAGATGGTGCGAAGAAATCTGCACCGGTTCTGCTGCTGCTGCGACGACGCTCAGCGTACCGCTGGCGGTCGCCCTCCCGAGACTGCTGTGCAGGCTGATACCCGCTCCGCCTGCTTCGATGTCCAGCGCCGGCGACGGCGAAGCACCCATGGAAAACCGTACGGTACGAATGACATCGGCACCGAGGACAGTCCTGACTTTCTCCTTGGCGAGCACAATCGTGTTGCGCGAACCTTCGATGCGAAGCTGCGCAACCGAATCATTTTCCAGCCGCTGCTCGATCTGCACCGAACGGATCGTTCCGGGATCGTAGGACGATGACTCTAGCCTCCGCTTCAGCTCTTCAAACGTGAGTTGCGTATGCCAGGGGCCAAGCGGTGCAAACTCATCTTTGACAGCGCGCAGATACGGGACGGCCGAAACCCATACATCCTCCGAGTTTTGCGTATAACCTCCGCTCGACGCATGATAGTATCCGACCGCCAGTTCGCCGTCGTACGCCAACACATATCCTTCGGTTTCGATGCAGGCCTGCGTCGTGCTCTCGTATTCCGCATCCACGCCCGAATACACCTGACAGCACGTCTTGTTGCACAGATCAAAACCGAGCCCGGCGTGCCGTCCGAGCGTTCCGATCGCAAAGCTCCTCGCAGCGACCGCTTGCGCCTTCAGCGCTTCGAGCGGATACGACGGCGACATTTCGCGGCTCAAAACCCCGTACAGGTAGTGTTCCAGCCCTACATAGTTGATGACAGTCATACCTCCCGACGCGTCGCGTGCAAAGCAAACACCGTCCCTGTAATCGGCGCTGCCGATCGAAAGGATGCGGTCTTCGGCGTCTTCCGCTGCGCTCACGAGCACGCTGTCGGTTGCAAAGTCATCGCTCAGCACGACCCCGTCTTCGTCGCGCACTTCGATGCGGCGGTTGTTTCTGGTGACGAAGAGCGTGTGGTACGCCTCCAGAGAACGGATGAACTCCAGATCGCCGGAGTTTTCCTGCATCAGAAAGAACCCATGTTCCGATTCGATGCGAACCTCATCGACGGCGGATGAGCCGTATAAAAGCCCGATGCGCACATACGGTGCCGTTTTGTTGTCGTTTGCAGCGTAGGCGCCTGCAGCGCAAACAACGGCGGCCAACGCAAGTGCAAAAACGGCCCGCAGCCGGGTCCGCTGTTTTATCGTTGAATAAATCATAATCGTAACTGCTCCTCTTCAGGAACCGCAAGCCCCAGGTGTCTGTATGCGTCCTGCGAGACCATACGTCCCTTTTGCGTGCGGTGCAGAAGGCCTGCCTGCATCAGATATGGCTCGTACACGTCTTCGATCGTAATGCGCTCTTCGCCGACGGAAGCAGCGATGGTGTCGATTCCCACAGGCCCTCCTCCGAAATTCTCGATGATGAGCCGCAGAATGGTGCGATCGAGATCCTCCAGCCCCAGGCGGTCGATGGCCAGCGCCTCAAGGGTGGACTGTGTAATATCCATATCGATGTGACCGCTTCCTTTGACCTGACAGAAATCGCGAACCCGTTTTAACAAGCGGTTGGCAACCCGCGGAGTTCCGCGCGAGCGGATAGCAAGCTCGTGGGTCGAATCTCCGTCGATCTCGACGTTCAGGATATCCGCCGACCGGTGCAGGATGACGGACAGTTCGTCCGGGGTGTAAAGCTCGAATTTGCAGATGACTCCGAACCGGTCCCGGAGCGGCGCCGATAAACTGCCGGCACGCGTTGTTGCTCCAATCAGTGTAAACCGGGGCAGATGAAGCCGGATCGAATGAGCGGCCGGTCCCTTTCCCGTAACGATATCCAGCGCAAAATCCTCCATCGCAGCGTACAAAATCTCTTCGACGCTCCGGTTTAGGCGGTGAATCTCGTCGATAAACAGCACTTCGCCTTCCGCGAGATTGCTCAGAATCGCTGCCAGGTCTCCGGCGCGTTCGATGGCCGGGCCGGACGTAATGCGCAAATCCATCCCCATCTCGTTTGCGATGATGCCGGCAAGCGTTGTTTTTCCCAGGCCCGGAGGACCGTAGAAAAGAACGTGATCCAACGGCTCACTCCGGATTTTAGAAGCTTCTATATAGATTTTAAGATTATCGGTCACGGAACGTTGACCGACGTATTCTGTAAACCGTTTGGGCCTCAGCGTCCGCTCCATCAGCTCTTCTTCCGGGAGAGCGTCGAGACCGACAAATCGTTCGTGTTTATCCATGGATCGCATTCACCTGACTACCTTTGTGTGAGAGCCCGTTTGATGTACTCTTCGACCGACAGGCCCGGCTCCGTAATGCCTGTCATCGCCGTCATCGCTTCGGTCTTAGTGTAGCCAAGCGACATGAGCGCATTGACGGCCTCCTCGCGCGCATTTCCGGAGGCGGCATCGATTTCCGGCAGACTGATGACGCCCTCGAGCGCATCGATTTTATCCTTCAGTTCTAAAACGATGCGCTGCGCCGTCTTTTTCCCTACGCCATTTGCTCGCGTCAGCGCAGCGATATCTTCGAACGCGATCGCCTGATGCAACTCGGCAACAGAGAGAACCGACAGAACCGACAGCGCCGCTTTTGCGCCCACACCGCCGACGGTCATGAGCCTGCGAAAAGCCGCAAGCGCATTCTTTTCGGGAAATCCGTAGAGATTTACTTCATCCTCGCGGACGATCATCGCGATGTACAACCGCAGCTCTTCGCCGGGCGAGGCCATATAGACGACAGAATTATCCGGCACCCGGATTTCGAACCCGATGCCCCCATTCTCCAGCACAACAGCCCCCGGTTGCAGTTCGGCTACGCGCCCTTTGATGTAGTTGAACATAGTTTCTCCTATTTAAGCAGATGGTAGCGCTTCCTGGCCGGTCCGGCATATCCGTGGCAGAGGGCAGCCGCCAGCGCATCTGCGGCGTCGTCCGGTCTGGGTACGCTTTCGAGCCCGAGCAGCATTTTAGTCATCGACTGCATCTGTTCTTTCTGTGCGCGCCCGTAGCCGGTCAGGCTGGTCTTAATCTGCAGCGGCGTATACTCGAAAACCGGCAGCCCCGAATTGGCGCAGGCCAGTATGGCAACACCCCGCGCCTGACCGACCTGTATCGCAGTCGTCACATTCGTATTGAAGAAAAGCTGCTCCACACTCGCCTCTTCCGGCTGATAGTCTGCGATGATTTCCGTGAGTCCTTCGTACAGTCTCTTGAGGCGGTCCGGCATGGCCTGGTCTTTATCGGTTGTGATGCAGCCGTACGCGACGGGTCGAAACTGATTGCCGTTCTGATCCACGATGCCGTACCCCATGATCGCATATCCCGGGTCGATGCCGATGATTCGCATGCTACCTGCCTTTTCTATTACTTCAACGGCGATAACGTCTCATAATTCTACCATAAATGCCGCTGTTTGTCCTAAAAAGGAACTGTCATTATTTAGAAATGTGGTATAATCAGCGTATGTATACAAGCGATATGCACGGTTAACCGGAACATCCAAAACAAAGGAGGATGCGATGCGACATGCAAGGCATCAAAAGATTCTGGAGATTATACAATCTCACGATGTCGATACACAGCAACTGCTGGTCGACCTGCTGCAACAGGCCGGATTCGCCGTCACCCAGGCGACGGTATCCCGCGACATCAACGACCTTCGGCTGGCGAAAACGACTTCGAAGGCAGGGAAAAATATCTATACGCTTCCCGTCAGAACCGGATCGCCGCTCGAAGACCGCTTTAAGAAAATACTGCGCGAAACGGTACTGCACATCGATTCGGCAGAGAATCTCATCGTGATCAAAACGCTGAGCGGCTGCGCCAACGCGGCCGGCGAAGCCATCGATACGTCCGACTACCCGGAGATTGTCGGCACGCTGGCCGGCGACAATACGCTGGTTGTCATCGTCGACCGGAAAGAACACGTCGCGCGCGTCGTGGCGGCCTTTGAGTCCATCATCAAGTAGGAGACTTCCATGATCACCCACATACATATACAGAACTTTGCCATCATCCGGGAGCTCGACATGGAACTCAAACCCGGCCTCAACATCCTGACCGGAGAAACCGGTGCCGGTAAATCCATCGTGATCGAGGCGGTCAGCATGGCGCTCGGCAGCCGGGCTGACACAGACTACGTCCGCACCGGATGCGACAAGGCCACAGTCACCGTCGTGGCGGATTCAGTGGACGCGTCGATGGACGATCTGCTCGCTGAGCTTGCCATCGACGGCGACGAAACGCTGATTCTGCACCGCGAGATCAATGCGGTCGGCCGGAACTTATGCCGCATCAACGGTACCGTCGTTCCGCTGTCTGCACTCAGCCGCGCAGGCCGGATGCTCGCCGATATACACGGCCAGTACGACCACCAGTCCCTGCTCGATGCGAACAACCACATCGAACTGCTGGACTTGTACGGCAGGCAGGAAATCGGACCGGTTCGGAACATGGCGACCGATTTTTACAATGGATATGCGAAAAACGCCGCTGCGCTCGAACGTCTCGAAAGCCGCGCGTCGGAATCCGCGCGACAAAAGGACCTGCTCTGCTATGAGTTGAACGAAATCCAAAGCGCCGCGATTGCACCGGGAGAAGACGAAGCGCTCGAACATGAGATCCATTTGATGCAAAACAGCGAGAGGATCATCGATGCGCTTACCTCCTCGCACGAAGCGCTGTCCGCCCAGGAAACAAGCGCTCTGTCCGTCGTCGGTGGCGCGCTCACCGGCCTGCGATCCGTTGAATCCTTCTCGCCGGACCTGCAGCGGCTCGCACAGTCGCTGGGCGATGCGTACTACACGCTGGAAGATGTAGCGAGAGACGTGAGAAACTACACCGATACCATCGACTTTTCTCCCCGGGAGCTCGAGGATAAAATTGCGCGCATGGACGTGCTCGAAAAGCTAAAGCGCAAGTATGGCGGCACGCTCGAAGGAGTGTTTGCACATGCAGAAAAGGCCGAACAGGAACTTTCGGTCATCGAAAACGACAGCGGAGATATGGAGAGGCTGAACAGAGAAAAGGATCTGAACTTCGAACAGCTCAAGGCGGCGTCTGCACGCCTGCACGAGCTGCGGAAACGCTATGCGACCGAGCTTTCGACCGCGATTATGCGCGAGCTGAACGAACTTCACTTTAACGATGCCGTCTTTGAGACCCGCATCGAAGAGTGCGCATACTCCCCCACCGGAGCCGATCGGGTGGAGTTTCTCATCAGCGCCAACAAGGGTGAAAAACCAAAGCCGCTTGCGAGCATCGCAAGCGGCGGCGAACTGTCCAGAATCATGCTGGCTATCAAGCGCATCATCGGCGACCTCGACCGGATACCGACGATGATCTTCGACGAAATCGACACCGGTATCAGCGGCGCAGCCGCCGGCGTCGTCGGCCGAAAACTGCGTCAGATCAGCGAAAACCGCCAGATTGTCTGCATTACGCACCTGCCGCAGATTGCGGCCTTTGGCGAACACCACTGTCGAATCGTCAAGACAAGCGATGAGCGAAGCACGCACACGACGGTCGTTCCCCTGAACGAAAGCGAACGCATCGAAGAGATCGCACGCCTCCTCAGCGGAACCGAAGTCACGCAGAAAGGCCGGGACAGCGCACGGGAACTGCTCGACCTGTCGCAGCGTCAGTCCTAGGCAGTTCCCCCAAAACTCAGAAGCCTTCCGGAAATTCCAGCGTAATACGACCCAGCCGGCCCTGGCGAAAGTCGTCGAGAAGCATGCGCGCCGTGCGCTCGTAGTCAAAGCGGCCTCCGGCAATCACATGGCCCCGGTTCTTTGCAATCTCTTCGAGCACTTCAAGCGGCGCTCCGGATCCTTCCTCCGGACCCGACAGACGATACCGATCGATCAGATTCCGGGGATAGTGAATCATCAGCAATTCGCACAGCGAAAGCGCCAGCTGCTGTAAATCGAGAACCTCGTCTTTTATGACGCCGCAATACGCCAGGTTCAACCCCGTCTTCGGATCATCAAACTTCGGCCACAGCACCCCCGGTGTATCCAGCAACTGGATATCGGACCCCAGATTCAACCACTGCACGCCGCGCGTTACGCCCGGCTTATTGCCCGTTCTCGTGCCCTTTTTCCCGATCAACCGGTTGATGAGCGATGATTTTCCCACGTTGGGAACGCCGACAATCATCAGCCTGAGCGGCCGTTTCCTTGCCGATTCCCGGTTTCTTACGTCGCGCAGATGTTCGAGTGTCGCTCGAAGACTCTTTACGCCGGTTCCGCTCTGCGCGTTGAGGGAAAGAACATGGTCAGCCTCCTTTAGAAATTCCTCTCTCCACTGCTTTGTCACTTCCGGGTCGGCCAGATCCTGCTTGTTGAGCACGATGACTCTCGGCTTTGCCTGCGTGCGTCCGAGAATATTCGGATTTCGGCTCGAGTTTGGAATCCGTGCATCGAGAAGTTCACAGACGACATCGACGAGTTTCAGGTACTGCGTAATCTGCTCTTCCGTTTTCTTCATGTGGCCCGGATACCAGTTGATGTGCTCCATGGTGTCCTCCCTGTTAAATGAAACAGGAGAACCTGTCGATTCTCCTGCTGGTTCCCGTTACTTTTTAGCCCGGATCCTTGCGGCTTTGCCCGTTCTCTGCCTCATGTAGTTCAGCTTGGCTCTGCGTACAAAACCGCGCTTCACAACTTCGATTTTGTCGATGAGGGGCGAGTGCACCGGAAACGTCTTTTCGACGCCGACGCCGGAGGCAATCCTCCTGACCGTAAACGTTTCGCCCAGACCGCCGTTCTGCTTTTTGAGAACGAATCCTTCGAAAATCTGGATTCTCTCCCGGGCGCCCTCTTTGATCTTAATGTGGACCTTTACCGTGTCGCCGACATCGAAGGCGGGAATGTCCGGCTTCAAGTAGTCCTGTTCAATGGCCTTCATGATATCCATAGTCGTATCCTCCTTTCTCCCTAGACGTTCTTGACATCTTCGGCCTGCAAGGGCCGGAGGATTTCAATATCAGAGGACCGTCCGTAATACGCAAGAAGAATCATACCACACGGCCGAGAGGCGTGCAAGCATTTTGTGACAGATTTCTTACGGTTGAACGGTCAGGCTCTCGGGTGTGTTTTATCGTAGACGTCCATGATTCTGTTTTTAGTGACGGAGACAAATATCTGTGTTGCGGTGATGTCCTCGTGCCCGAGCAGATCCTGCAGCGATTTGATGTCCGCTCCGTTCTGAATCATGTGGGCTGCAAACGAATTTCTCAAAATTTGCGGTGAAAGCTTGCTCTCCAGCCCGGCTTTTTGTGCATATTCCTTCAGCAGTTTCCACACGCCCTGTCTGGAAATCCGATCTCCTGCATAGTTTAAAAACAGAGCACCGTCGTCTTTTTTGTCGCGCAGCAGCGTCTCGCGCCCTTCGTAGACGTATGTTTCGAGCGCTGCGCGGGCCGGTCGCCCGATGGGAATGACGCGCGCTTTTCCGTGCTGCCCCGTGCACGTTATGAATCCAATCCGAAGGTTCAAATCGGAGAGATTGGCCATGGATATCTCGGATACCCGCAAACCGGAAGCGTACAGAAGTTCCAGCAGCGCGCGGTCCCTTATACCCTTTGTCGAATCGTCCGGCTGCTCCAGAAGCTTCTCCACTTCTTTGACGGAAAGAAATTCGACAGCCTTGCGCTGCAACCTGGGAGATTTGATGTTTAGCGTGGGATCCTGCGCGACTTCACCGCTTTGGATCAGCATTTGAAACAGCGACCGCACCGCGGCCAGCTTGCGGTTGATGGTCGCCTGAGAACGTCCGCTCTCCCTCAGGTACATCAGATACGACACCACATCTGCATGACCGGCTTCTCTCAGCGGCTTGTGCTTATGGTCTCTCATGTACGCGTTAAACTCGTTGTAATCGTACAGATACGCGCTCAGCGAAGTACGCGCCATGGACCTTTCTTCTATGAGGTATTTTATAAATCGTTCACGGATTTCCATCGGATTATCCTTTATTCTTCGGCGTTTCAGCGCAATCTGCCACCATCAGTATGCCGATGATGGTCTTGGCGTCGATGATTTCACCGTCCTTCACCATCTGCACGAGCGTCGGCACATCGATTTCGTAAACTTCGATGGCTTCGTGTTCATCAAAATCCGTTTCGCCTTGCGAAGTTGTCTCGGCACGAAACAGCTCGATGATTTCGTTGTTATAGCCGATCGTACCGTAAAACCGGACCATGGACCGGAAGTGTTCCGCTTCGTAGCCGGTTTCCTCTCTCAGTTCTCTTCGGGCTGTCACGACCGGGGCCTCGCCCGGTTCCGCTTTGCCGGCCGGTATCTCCCACACCACCGCTTCGGCGGCTTTTCGATATTGCCGGATCATCACGAGTTTTCCTTCCGGCGTGAGGGCACAAATCCCTACCCCGCCGCTGTGTTCGACAATGTCGCGACGCGCTTGCTTTCCGCCCTTTGCGGCGACGGTGTGCGACCGGACCTTAAATACCGGGCCTTCGAACATCAGCGTCGATTCGATGGTTTTTTCTTCGAATGTCATGTTATTCCAAACTCATTTCCCGGGATCGTCTCGCAGCGGCCTGCACCGCTTCTTCGACGCAGCGCTCAAAGCCGTTGTTCTGCAGCGTCTGCACCGCTTCGATCGTCGTCCCGTTCGGAGAACAGACCGCAATGCGAAGCTCCGTCGGATCGGACCCGCTTTCCATAACCATCTTAGCTGCGCCCATCACCGCCTGTGCAGAAAAGAGCAGTGCATCCTCGTAGCTCATCCCTTCGTTTGCGCTGGCTTTCGCGATGGCATCGATAAACATGTACGCATACGCCGGACTGCTTCCTCCGGCGCCGATGACCGCGTGAATCTGTTCTTCGTCGTCGAATTCGATCGCCTTCCCGAACGAACTCAGCATGTCCATGACTTCGCCGAATACATCCGGAGAGACGTGACGGTTCCGCCAGACGGCCGTCATGCCGCACTGCACAGCCGCCGGTGTGTTCGGCATGATGCGCACGATCGGCGTATCAGACCCGAGCGCCTGTTCCAGACGGTCGATGGTGATGCCCGCTGCGATACTCATGATCGTTTTCCCCGAGAGGTCGCAGGAGGCGATGTCCGGCAGAACATCGTCGTAGTGAAACGGCTTAACGGCGATAATCGTCAAATCCGCCTGCGCCACCAGCTCGTGGATGGACCCGCAGATGACCGCTCCCGTAGCGTCCGAAAGCGCCTGTGCGGCCGACGCGCTCACATCGTAGACGAAACATTGCTTTCCGCGCTCCGGGTGCGCCGCCACATAGCCTTTTAAAATGGCCCCGCCCATATTGCCGGTCCCGATTAGTCCGATTTTCATACTGTTCACTTCCTTCTGTTGAGATTTCGTTCTGGTCGTTGCGTTCGGCGACTCCCTGCTCTATTCGGGTATGAATACAGTCGCCTTCTCCTCGCCTGCAAGCGCATTCAAAAGCACGTCCCGCTTCTGTCCGTTCAGGATGGCCATGGGAATGCCGACCTGATTAACAATTCTGGCAGCCGACAGCTTTGTCGCGATGCCGCCGGTTCCAAACGCGTTCGAGTCTCCGATTTGAATGTCCTGTTCGACGCGATCGATGTCGCGCACTTCGTCGATGAATACCGCGTCCGGATGATCTTTTGGATTCTTGTCGTACACACCGTCGATGTCCGACAGGATGACGAGCAAATCCGCCCCCCAGAGGCTCGCGGTCAATGCGCTGAGCGTATCGTTGTCGCCGATTCGGATCTCGTCCACCGCCACGCTGTCGTTTTCGTTGATGATGGGGACAACGCCCTCGTCCACGAGCGTAAACAGCGTATTTCGTATGTGAAGATTGCGGCTCGGATTGTCAAAATCGTCGTTGCAAAGCAACATCTGCCCTACGTGCAGATCGTATTCCATAAACAGTTCCTTGTAGGCCATCATCAGTTCGACCTGACCGATGGCGCACAGCGCCTGCTTGTAATTGATGTCGCTTTTGCGTTTCCATTTGTTGATGGCGGCTGTGCCGCAGATTCCGGCGCCCGACGTGACGATCAGTATCTGCTTTCCCTGCTTCATGAGCGCCACAAACTGCTCCACGAGGTTGTGCATGCGGTCGTGGTCAACCTGCCCGTCTTTGGCGGACAGCGTGTTGCTTCCTATTTTTATAACGATTTTCCGGCTGTCTTCGAGCAGCCGTGCCACGTGAGACATATCGGTTTTGCCCCCTTACATCACTTTAGGCCGTATAGACTTCTTTGCCCGCCAGGTAGGTTTTAAGCACTTGCACGTTGAGCACATCTTCCGGCGGCCCGGAGAAGATGTCGCGATCGATGACGACGAGGTCCGCAAATTTCCCCGCTTCCAGCGTGCCCACAAGATCCTGGTCGCACAGCGTATAGGGGATGTTTTTCGAGAACATGCAGACCGCCTCGTACAGCGATATTTTCTCCTGCGGATTCCAGCCGCCGACCGGCGTGCCGTCCAGATCCATCCTCGTTGCTGTCGCGTAGATGCCCGGCCACGGGCTGATGCTTTCGACCGGGGCATCGGAGCTGCCTGTCAGTATAAACCCCATGTCCAGAAGCGTTGCAATCATGTGTGCATACGCTGCGCGCTCAGGTCCGACGCGCTGCACGATCCAGTGCATATCCGTGCACATGGAAACCGGCTGCAGGTCAAAAATCAAAGGAAGATCTTTCATCCTGCGGAGCACATCGTCGTTCAGAAGCTGCGCATGGATGAGTCGAAACGGCGGACGTGCATCGAAATCCGCTTCCGTCATTCCTTCTTCCCGGCAGCGCGCCAGCGTGTATTCGATCGCCTGAATCACTGCATCCGCACCGGCATCGCCGATGCAGTGGATAGCGGGCTTCAGGCCTCCGGCATACGTGCGGTACGTCACTTCGTTCAATTCGTCCTGTTCGATGACGAATAATCCCTTTGTGTCGGGCGCATCGTTGTACGGTTCGAACAGCGCCGCAGAACGGGCGCCGAGCGATCCGTCGACAAAAATCTTATAGGAGCCGTATTGGACTTTCCGATGCGGATTGTGCCGCTCTTCGCCGCTGAGGCAGTCCGGTTCGAACGGCTCGTCCAGGCACACGCTGATGCGCGCAGTGAGAAGTCCGGCCCGGTCGAGTTCTTCGTAAATGTCGATGCTTTCAGCAAAGTTCCAGATTTTAGCCGCATAGGTGTGCATCGTCGTAACCCCGTACGAAGCGATTTGATCAAAGGTCTTTTTCATGAGAACTTTGCGATTTTCAGGATCGAGCAGAGGATCAGGGATGATATCGTCCAGAAGCTGCGAAGCCTGTTCGCGGAAGATACCGTTCGGCACCCCGTCCGGCTCCAGCTCGACAATACCCCCCGTTCCAAACACATAGCCGTCCGGTATCCCTGTGGCTTTGACCGCCTCGGTGTTGGCCACCGCTACGTGCAGGCAGACGCGCTTCATCATAATCGGGTGCTTTGTGCTTACCAGATCGAGATCCTGCCTCGTCGGCAGCCGGTCGTCCGTATCCGTCCACTTGGACTGATCGAAATTGGACCCTTTAATCCACATGCCTTCCGGTGTTGCCTGCGCACGTGCGCGAAGGCGCTCCATCGCTTCTGCCTTTGAGCTGCAACCGAGCAGGTCGACCGTCGTGAGCGCCTGACACGTCGCATAGAGGTGCACGTGCGAGTCGCCCATGCCGGGCAGCATTGTTTTTCCGGCCAGATCGATGCGTTCGGCAGGTTCGAACCGCTCTTCGGCTTCTGCCGCTGTACCCGTAAACACGATGGTACCGCCGTCAACCGCGAGCGCTTCGTACTGGACGCCTTCTGCTTCGAGCGAATAGATTCTTCCATTGGTAAACAGCGTATCTATATTCTTCTTCATGGTCGTTTCCCTCGAGGAAGCGGCAGACCGATCGATCTGCCGCCTCCGCACTTTCGTCATTATTTACTGTAAACTTCGTCGCCTGCGAGGTAGGTTTTCATGACGCTAACGTCCAGCAGTTCGTTTGCAGGGCGTTTAAAAATATCGCGGTCGATTACGATCATGTCGGCAAACTTGCCTTCTTCGAGCGTACCCAGGTAATCCTGTTCGCCGTTGGCATACGGCACGTTCTTGGAAAACATGCAGTACGCTTCGTAAATCGAAACGAGCTCCTCGGGATACCAGCCGCCGTCAGGATAGCCGGCGAGATCCTGCCTCGTCGCAGCGGCATAGATGCCGATCCACGGATTAAAGCTCTCCACCGGGCAGTCCGAACCCCCGGTGCAGATAAACCCTTCGTCGATGTAGCGTTTCCACGTGTACGCATCCTTCATGCGCTCTTTACCGAGCCTTTGCTCGATCCAGTGCAGATCCGTGCACAGGAACACCGGTTGAATATCGAAGATGACCGGCAGTTTCTTGAGTCTTTCCAGCTGATCTTCTTTGCACAGTTGTACGTGGATGAGGCGGAACGGCAGTCTGCGCGCGATATCCTCCTCGGTCCAGCCTTCCTTACGGCAGCGATCCAGCGTGTATTCGATCGAAAGGATCGTCGCTTCCAGGCCGCCGTCTCCGATGCAGTGCGTCGCCGGCTGCAAGCCGCTTGTGTAGGCGTTGTAGGTCAGTTCGTTCAGGTCGTCCTGCTCGATGACCATGATGCCCTTTGTCGTCGGATCGTCGCTGTACGGCTCCATGAGAGCTGCAGAGCGCGCACCGAACGAACCGTCGGTGAAGATTTTAAACGTCCCGTGCTGCACTTTGCGGTACGGATCGTTCTTCTCTTCCTCTGTGAGCACAGGCAGTTCGAACATTTCGTCGAAACAGACCGTCATGCGCACGGGAAGCAAGCCTTCGTCGTCCAGCTTCTGGTACGTCTCCAGATCTTCGCTGAAGTTCCAGATCTGCGCCGCATAGGTGTGAAACGCTGTGATGCCGAGCGCCGAAGCTTCTTTGAAAACCTGCGTCATCAGCTTGCTCTTAACCGCCGGATCCAGCAGCGGATCGGGCACGATGTCGTCGAAAATTTTCGACGCCTGCTCTCTAAAGATACCGTTTGGCGAGCCGTCTTCATTGAGCTCGGCCAAGCCGCCCGGCCCGAAGACGTAACCGTTTCCGACGCCTGCGATTTCCATCGCCGGACTGTTGGCAACGACGGCGTGCAGGCAGGCGCGTTTAATCACAATGGGATGCTCGGTGGACACCCGGTCCAGATCGTCTTTGGTCGGGAGTTGGTCTTCCACATCCTTCCATTTTGACTGATCGAAGTTCGATCCCTTAATCCATACGCCTTTCGGTGTCTCTGCAGCCTTTTTGCTGAGCCTCTCCATCGCTTCTTTCTGAGTCGTGCACCCTCCGAGATCCACGGTTGTAAGCGTTTGGCAGTATGCGTAGAAGTGAAGATGCGAGTCGGCTACGGATGGCAGCAGGATCTGACCGTCTAAGTCGACGTATTCTTTAATGTCGTAGTTCATCTCCGCCAGATTCTTCGATCCGGCGTGTACGATTTTCCCAGCGCTGACTCCGAGCGATTCGACCGTGTCGCCTTCGCTGGCCAGCGTGTAAATCGTTCCGTTGTAAAACAGCTTATCGATTGTTGATTTCATAAGTCGTTACATTCTCCTTACCAGGCTTGCAAACACAAGCCTCTTCTCTTACTTTAACAAATTGACGATCGTCCGGTACATCAGTTCCGGAGCTACGTAGAACGTATACTTCTTTTCGATTCGTTCCGTAAACTTATGCGCATCCTTGCCGAACGCACCGATGTTGAGCACCGGCAGGTTGAGCGCGCGGATCTCTTCGAAAGGCAGATCGTAGGTAATTCCGTAGCCTGGCAGGTTCGTCTGGAATGTTTTTACGACGACTTCCTCGTCCGGCACGGCGCCGTAGCTCAGGTCCGAAATGTAGGGGAAGAACTTCTTGAAGCCGAGCTGATAGTCGGACTTCGTCTCGTTGACAGCGTCTTCCACCGCCTTGAGCAGCGCTTTTTCCTTCGGCGTGCTTCCTTCCACGAACACGTGCGGATAGTACGGCTGTGAGAAGTATACGATGATGACAGGATTTTTATCGGACCAGAGATTGTGTACAAATTCGACAATCTTCGTGCTGCGGTCTCTGGAGTCGATATCTTCCTTCATCAATTCGCGCGCTTTTTCGTCGATCATGGCGTCGAGGCCGTCCACTTCTTTGCGGACTTCGCTGCACAGCTGTTCGAAGGACATGACCCGGGATTCAAACGGCAGCGGCGTGTACTCGCGCCGGGCCATTTCGCAGAATATGCGGTAGCGTTCGTTGAGCGTATCCAGCACCTCGTCGAAGCACTCTTCCGCAGCGTTCATCATCTTATCGAGAATGACATCCGGCGTGCTGCAGTGCGTCGCATAGTTGAAGAACACCACCGCGCTCTTTGCGATCTGCACAGAGTATTCCGTCTTGAGGTCGCGCTGCTTCAGCGTAATGGGCGGCAGCGTTACCTCGCCGTCGGCCACATCCGAAAACTCCGGATTCAGGTTGATGCGAGTCGTAATCGCCGCGGCAATCTGGTTGGGGTCGATGCCCTTAAACGACTCGCCTACGTGCGTTTCTTTTCCGACGACGTAGAACGTGGGCATCACTTTACCGACAGTCCCGATATAGATGTACTTGTTCGGGTCGCCTTCGTACTCTTCTGTAATGTAGTCGGCATCGAGCAGAGCGAGGTAATCGTACCCTCTTTCTGCACGGATGCGCCCGAATTCGCCGACGCACGACAGCATGCCGGCCGAGTTGCCTTCTTCATCGCACACGGCGGCAAATACGAGGTTGCCTTCGAAATTGTCGAGATCCTTCGAAATCATTTCCATAAGAGTTATGATAATCGCATCGCCCGACTTCATGTCGAACAGCCCGCGTCCGAACAGATACTCACCGGATTCCAGGTCGGCTTTTACGGCCGGAGGCAGTTCGATCTCTTTGAATTTTTCGGTCAGCTTCAGCGGCTGGTTGGCGTATTCCTTGAGGTTTCCATAATCGGACACACCGACGCAGTCCGTGTGACCGATCATCAGGATCGTCTTGTCGGTCTTGGCTTTACGCCCTTCGAGGATCGCAATGACGCTCTTGCGTCCGAGCGCATCGTCCTTGACGTCGACATAATACAAATTGTCGGGATTGTTTTTGTAGTAGTCCATTTCAGCAAAGATGCGATACACCTTCTCGGAAATCTCCACTTCGCCCGGTGTATCAACCACGCTGAGCGTGCTCGCGAGATCCAATGCGATCTCTTCGACTCTCTTGGCAATCTGTTCGTTCATGTTATCCAGTTCTCCTCCTGTATTTCATAACGATTCGCCCCCTCTCAACAAGCGGGAAGCGAGCATAACCACATACTAATATTACCCGCATCCGGCCGGATTGTCCATGTATTCTGTCAATTCAAAAAATATTCACTCTTTTTCGACTTCGCCTTGCAATATCACGGGGTGTTTGCTATCATAGCGTTGTGGTTATCCCCCCTGATAACCGCACTATCTCTAATCCCAATACCCCTTTTGAACAAAACAGGCTGCATCCGGCAGCTTGTTTTGTTTTCGCCTCCGATATGGTAAAATATCAGACATGAAATACGATCCCTATGCAAGCGGCTTACACACAGCCGTCTTCGACATCGAAACGACCGGGCTGTCACCCGATACCGGACAGATTATCCTGACCGGCATCCTGGACGTGTCCGACGGAAGCGTCGTTCAGCATTTTGCCGGTCACCCTTCCGAAGAGAGCGAAGTCTTGCAGCACACCATCGACGCACTCAATCGCTACGATGCGGTGATCACGTACAACGGCGATTCGTTCGACTGGCCCTTCTTACGGAAGCGCGCTGCAAAATACGGGCTTCATACGGAGCGCTCGCCTTTTATCTCGATCGACGTATACCGGCTGCTCAAGCAGTACTGGCCGCAGGCCGCCCGGCTGCCGAACGTAAAGCAGACGACTGTGGAAGCGGCGCTCGGCCTTTCGAAGAATCGCGCGGATATCATCGACGGAGCCGAATCGGTGCAACTCTACAGACAATACGTGCGAACCGGCGAGGCAGCGCTGCGCAACGATATCCTGCTGCACAACAGCGACGATATCCGTCAGCTTGCCTCCATCGCCGACAGCCTGTCGTTTCTTCCATATCACAGGATCGCAGCAGAGCGCGGCTTCCTCGTCAAGGGAGCGCAACGCAGCATCTTAATTCAAAATGTCGATGTGCGCGCAGAGAAAGTGGCCGTGCAGGCGCAGGCGGAGCGCGGCATGATGCCTGTGTCCATCTACGCTGAGCACTATACGCTGGAGTACGATTCGACGGATGGCCGGATCTCGCTGGATATACCGTGCGAATCGCGCGACGAATACGTGTTTGTGGATGCAAAGGTCCTTCCGGTCAATACCGAAGAGTTTGAACGCGACGGCGGATACCGCGATGGTTTCATTCTCCTCAGGGAAGGCGATGATATCCGCTATCGGGCAGCCTGTGCGCTGTCACGTCAGTTACTGCAGACAGCCATGAAGGAGGAGTTAAACGGATGAGCGGTGCATTGAAATCTATTTTGAATAACATAAAACAGAATTCCGTCTATGTAGCACAGACAAGCGAAGTGCAGCGAAACGAAGCGCTTCGCTCCATCGGAGAGAAGCTGTGGCAACAGAGAGCCCGGATTTTCGAGCAAAACGAGAAGGACATGGCCCTGGCCGTTGAGCAGAACCTGCCCGATACTCTCTTTAAGCGGCTCCGGTTTGACGAAGCCAAGCTGAAGGAAGTGCTGGCTGGCATCGAGGAGCTTATTTCCCTGCCCGACCCGCTCGAGAGAACGCTGCTGATGCGCGAACTCGACCGCGGCCTCGTGCTGCGGCGGATTTCCTGTCCGATCGGCGTCATCGGGGTCATATTCGAATCCCGGCCGGATGCGCTCGTGCAGATTGCGACCCTGTGCCTGAAGAGCGGGAACTGCGCCATCCTCAAAGGCGGCAGCGAAACAGCAAATACGAACCGCATTTTACACGAACTCATTTGGGAAGCCGCCGTCGAAAGCGGCATCGATTCCGCCTACCTGACTCTGCTGGAAAGCCGGAGCCAGATCGGCGACCTGCTGGAGTGCGAAGATTCCGTCGACCTGCTGATACCCAGGGGATCCAATGAATTCGTATCTTACATTATGGATCACACGAAGATTCCTGTGATGGGCCACGCCGCTGGTGTTTGCCACGTATACGTCGACCGTTCGGCCGATATCGAGCTCGCTCTGTCCGTCGTGCTGGACGCTAAACTTCAGTACGTTGTCGTGTGCAACACAGCGGAGACGCTGCTCGTGCACGAAGATATCGCCGGCGAATTTTTACCTGCTCTGAGCGCCGCGCTCGCAGGCCGCGAACTCGAGCTCCGCGGCGACGAAAAGACGGCATCCATCATCCCCTGCACTCCTGCGACCGAAGCGGATTACGGTGTTGAATTCGGCGATCGAATCCTCGCTGTACGCGTCGTGCCTTCGACGGAAGAAGCGATCCGACACATCAATCGATACGGATCGGGCCACACGGATGCCATTCTAAGCAGCGATGAAGCCAGCGTCGGGATGTTTTTCTCGCTCGTCGATTCCGCATCGGTGATGCACAACTGCTCCACCCGCTTTGCCGACGGATACCGGTACGGCTTCGGAGCCGAAGTCGGTATTTCAACCGGCAAGCTCCACGCGCGCGGACCGGTCGGCCTCGAAGGGCTGACGACCTATAAATATCAGCTGCGAGGCGAAGGCCACATCGTCGCTCCCTATGCGACCGGAGAGAAAAAGTTTCACTTCAGAGACTTGTAGCGTAAAACAAACGATACGGGGAGGCCGCGCGGCCTCCCCGTATCGTTTGAACAAAAAACCCCGTCCAGTGTACCTATTTCCTCCCGGCTGCGCGCAAGGCGATGATGCGGTTCATTTCGTTATACGCGATCATGAAGCCTTCATCGACGCCCATGCCCGGCTTTGCGAGCATCTGATCGGGCTTTGTCGCCATCGCACAGTGGACACACACCTGAGCGGAACGGTCTGTCTCGTTGCACGTACCTCCCTGATACGTTCCGATCCCGCGCGGCTTGCAATACAGCACCGCTTCTATCGTATTGGTGATGCTGCCCAGATCCGGGGTCTTGACCTGGATCATATGCCCTGCCTTGTGGTCGGCAAACAGCTTGATATCTTCCAGCGTGTTGCACCACTCGTCCGCGACGAGCTCCACGCTGCATCCGCGCTCATCCAGCTCTTTTGTCAGACTCGCCATGGCTTCGATCTGGGCTTCCCTGTCCGTATCGCAATCCATGGGCCCTTCAATCCGCAGCTGGAAAGGCCCGGCTGCTCTGCCCAGCGTCTCGATATAGTCCGCCATCGCTTTGTAATTGTTGACTCCAAATGCCGCCCCGATCGTTCCGTAAACGTCTATGTGGAGTACGGGATTGTAGCTTTCGTCCGCTCTGTTGCCCAGAACTCGATCTCTCAGCCAGCCGACGTACTCCAGCAGTTTCTCTCCGTCCCTCCCCAGTTTCGTTTCTACATTGTTGATCAGCGCATGGGGCAGAACCTGAGCCCCTTTGATGATCATTTTATCCGCGTTGTCATAGCGGTCATCCCCCGACTGCGTAAAGAGGTCGATGGGCTGCTCGCTGACCTCGCAGCCATATTCGTCCGCGACGACATCGCACATCAGTCGATGGGTCCCCCTGGCAACGGCATCCAGAATCGCCTGGGATACGCCGTAGCGAATCGCTGTATGGAGCCTTTTGCCTTCGACTTTTATGGATTCCAACATCGAGCAGAGGTCGCGAAAATGGTCCGCTTCCTTCCCTACGAGATGAGGCTTAATGTACTCGTCGATGATGGGGATGAATTCTTCGGCAAGGAACAGGGGATCTCTTCCTCCCGCACCCGAATACTGCACAGCCGCGCAGTCACCGAATGCGACCTGCCCGTCTTCTAAGACAATCATGACAGAGATGGATTCACCGGCCTGCCGGACGGAGGAAAAACCTGCCGTCACCGGCGCACCCGTATAAAACACACCGTCCTGGCCGGCGCCCTTTTTAATTGCTCTCTGATCGTCGAAGTAAAATCCTGTACGGCCTGCCGAGCATACCACGTCTACAATTTTCACGGTTTATCTCTCCTTATCGCTGTTTATTATCATTACTTAGGTCTGCCTACGAGGTAGCCCTTGCCGATGGCGTATACATCGTCGATGACCATCTGAAAGGACGCGTCGCGTTTTTCGTGCTTCGCCCGTTCGCTGATCTTCTCCGCGTGGAAATCTTTCAGTTCCTGAGAGAACGGGAGATTCCCCGTATTGAGTATTCTGACCGCACCTTCGTTGTCTCTGCAGGGAAGCATCAGCCCCTTGTTGAACCGGCAGGGGGCGAAGGGAACATCCAGCACGCCTGCTTCAACACCCCGGCACACGCCCAGTGCAATGTCTCCATCGCCGAGCTCGAAGCACTTGTCTACGATGCTCCTCGTCTCGCGGCGTATGATATTCTTTTCGCTTTCAAGGTGATGATCGTTGAACGACTGGTCGCACATCATGTTGATGACCTGCTTTGTACATCTGAGTCCCTGTGCGTTCGCTTCCATCGTCGGAATCCCGACCGCTTCGTGGGGGCTCTTTACGATGACTTTCGTCGCCTGCGCCAGAGCCGCTGTCAGACTTCCGGTAGATATGACCCCGAATGCCTTCGCTTCGTCTGCCGGGAATCCACCCATCCACTGATGGAGCACCGTCGTGACGATGACGTCGTTATATCCGTTCTTTGACAGATACTCATCGGTGAGTTCCTGAAGCGTCCTGATCGCAGCGATATCCTGCAGCATGTTCCCGCACTGTCCATATCCCACGGTGATGTTCTTTACACCCTGTTCAGCCGCAAGCAGCGCTTCGATGATCGCTACGGCATGAGAGATGCAGGGTGGAACAAGCGTTCCGGTGAGAGGGCCATACGGTTCGCGATTGATGGATACGCCCATTTCTTCGTACAGGCCGGTCAGCCGGTCGGTATATTGCCAGTCGATGATCGTCCGCTCCAGCGGTACGTTCTTGCAGTAAGGCAGGTTGTAAGAAACGCCGCCCCCTTCGTAGCTCGTAAAGCCGCCGGCGAGGGTGATTTCGGTCAGCAGCCTCGCGTCGGGTGTTCCGTGACGGACCTGAATGGGAACATCGACGCTCTCCGTCACTCTTCTGCATCCGGCGACGCCGTGGTTGACAGCCGGGAAGCCGTTGAGCATCGCGCGCCCCAACCGTACGGATTCGGAAACACCGTTTTCCGCCTCTTCGTATCTGTTCTGTCGCGTATAGCTGTCGATGGTCGTGGGCAGCAGATCCGCTTCTCCTTCGCTCTCCAGGAACTGCATCAGCTTGATGTGTTCCTCTATGACCGGAACGCCGGCCCTGGGCTGGATGAGCGTGCTTTTCGACCTCTTCGCTTCTAATAATTTTTTAGAAAATATGCGGTGATCCGGCATCGACTTGTGCAAGGCGACCGCTTCTTCCAGATCCACGTCTTTCCCGGTCGGCCACTGAGCCAGCACCTCTTTGCGCAACGCTTCAAATTCTCCGTCGGATAGTCTCTTATTTTTCACGTCCATTGTTTTCGAGCTCCTTTTTCATGATTCGCAGTGCGATTTCGGGATAATGAGTAGAAAGCAGGCCCATCGCCGCAACGATGTAGTTTCTGTCGATCCTGATGTCAGCGGCCACAGGCCGCAGAGACATGGGATTCGATACGCTGTACAGCGCGTGCGAGGCGATCTCTGCCGTTCGCTTTGTATGGATAAGGCTTCCGCCTGTCAGTATGACCCGGGAAACGTCTCTCAGATCCTTCCCCTCCTGAATATAGGTTTTCCCCATGATCGTGTAGGTCTCTTCGATCGTGCCCGCATGTCTCGCTACGGCGGTTTCTATCGCCATCGATGCAAGCGCATAGTCCAGCGCTTCCAGCTCTTCATCTCCGTTTGAAACGATGTCGGGATTTTTAGATAACCGATCTGCAAGCTCCTCGATCCTTTCGGACGGCAGGCCCGAAAGCTGGCAGATGCGCATATCCNNGCGCTGTAGCGCATGCCGATATCCCCCTCCACCGTGCGCTTCGCATACGGCTCGGGCAGGCCTTTGTAGAACGTCGCGTCATTGGCGGGAAGACCGGCTGCTATGGAATAGACATCCGTTGTCGCACCGCCTACATCCACCGCAATCAGCTCACCGATCCCCTCTTCTCCTTCGCAGCCCCGGGCCAAAAGCTCCATGGCCTGCAAGACGGCCGCGGGCGTGGGCATGATGATTCCGGTCAGCAGTTCCGCTGTCCTGGACAGACCCTTCGCCTGAACGATCCTCCGCAGAAACAGATCCCTGATGCGATCCTGCGCAGGCTTTACGTTGAGGGTTCCCAATGCAGGCATCACGTTCTCGCTCACAAAAGTTTCGAAGCCTTCCAGGTGCTCTGCGCACTGCTTTGCCGCTGTCCGGTTTCCGGCGATGATGATCGGATACTTCTTAGGGAGCGCTGCCAGCATCTTCGAATTGTGGATGATGCACTCTTGATTCCCGCCGTCTGTCCCGCCTACGAGAAGGATGATATCGGGATCAGCATTTCTGATTTCTTCGATGTCTTCTTCCGTCAGTTCGAAGGAATAGACGTTCAGCATCTTCGCGCCGGCACCGAGACTGGCCATTTTAGCGGCTTTTGATGTCAGATCCGGCACGAGGCCTGATGTGATCATCCTGAGTCCGCCGGCAGCAGACGAACACGCATAGGTCTCATTGTATACCGTAGGGCCGGTCTGTTCTTCGAGCAGCTTGAGCCCTTCCTGCAATCCATCGTTGATATCGGTCTGCACCGTCGAGTACGCCTGCGAGGTGCCGAGTATCGACTCGCGGTCGATGTCGACCGCTGTCAGCTTCGTATAGGTGCTGCCGAAGTCTATGAGAAGAACCGGATTCAACTCTACTCACCCTCCCCTGCGGAGAACATGGCATTGAGAGCTTCTATCGCAGTCTCAGGGCTCGTTCCGGGAGGAAAAACTCTGTCAAACCCCATGTCGATGAACCGCTTCTCGACGTCTTCGAACGACTGCTTTCCGATGACGATGTTTCCGCCCACAAAGAGGATGATATCCTTGAGGCCTGCTTCATCACATTTTTCCCGCATGCCCCGGCAGTCCAGTTCTCCCTGACCGTATAGAGAGGAAATCAGAATCGCATCGGCATCGGATTCGATTGCAGCATCGATGAATTCTTCCTGGGATACCATTACACCGAGATTGATGGTCTCAAATCCCGCCTCTGTGAATGCATGATAAAGGATCTTGTTACCGACCGCGTGGACGTCAGCTCCGATAACGCCGATAACAAGTTTTTTCTTGCTCATGTTACTACCTCGCTCTGCACAAAATTAGAAATGTCCTATGTCTATACTCTATTTTGTTCTATATCATTTGTCAAGTTCGTTTGCAATCGAAATCCTACAGCTTGCGCCTTTCCCTGAGCCTCTGCACTTTTTCCTCCAGATAGATGAACGATCCTTCGTCGATTCTGTACGAGCACGGTATCAGCCTGCAGGAGCGCTTCGAAAGACTCATTTTACCTTCGTCCCATCGATCGTAGTTCTCGGGGACCAAAACGACGGTCTTGTCGGCGAGATAATCGTCCACCTCTCCGCTGAACAGGCACGGCTCGGAAACATCCACACCCTCCGTATAGATTTCGCAGAGACCGGAGAGAAGTTCGCCGAAACGCGGACTGCCGCACAATATGCCGACCCGGTCGGACGGTTTTAGCTTGACGATCTGAGACATGCAGTGCGTACTCGGTCTCACCGCAATTCTGGCGATTCTGTGAGGATCCGGTACGACAGCACTCAGGGTCTGTGCATGCTCCTGCGTCGTGACGATCAGATCCACATCGTCGCCTAATTTATAGGGGTACGCGATGATATCGTCCAAGAGATAAGGGTAGATATCCACGCCCTCGATCTTCCTGAGCTGTTCTCCCAGTTGAGACAGTATCTCCGCATTGCACTCTACGACTGCGATCCTGAGGTTCGACTGGGTACGGGCCCGCTCCTGGAGCTTTAAATTTAAAAATATGCCCATTTCGTTCATCGAAAAGTCCAGCTCTTCGAGCGTCTCAAAAAGCTGATCGATCGCAGCCATGGCTCTGACCTTTCGGCTGTCGGAGCTTTCCGGCAGGTAAGACACGAATGTTCCTCTGCCCTGAGACTTCTCGATCAGTTTTTCTTTTTCCAGTTCGTCGTATGCGCGCTTAACAGTGCCGTTAGCGACACCCAGCTGATCCGCCAATCGACGAACGGTGGGCAGCCGCGTTCCCGCAGGAAGATCGCTGCTCCGGATGCTGGAGCTTATGCTGTCGACGAGCTGTTTATAAATCGGAACATCCAGATTTGGATCGATTTGAAATGAATGCATGAGAATCCACACCTTTCCAACAATTGTTCGGCTGCGGGAAACCGATAGCGGTTCCCTGCCTGCCCGGATTACTCGCCTGATTCGTTCAGCGAGGCCAGATAGGCTGCTCTTCCGGCTTTGTACAGGTTGTTCCCTTCGCTGTCGATGATGACCGTGACAGGAAAGTCCACCACTTCCATTTTGCGGATTGCCTCAGCCCCCAGGTCTTCGTACGCGATCACTTCCGATGTCCGGACGCACTTGCCGAGCAGCGCCCCGCAGCCGCCTATGGCGCCGAAATAGACCGCTCCGTGCTCTTTCATGCAAGAGACGACTTCCTCACCGCGAAAACCTTTTCCGATCATACCCGTCAGGCCCCGCGCGATCAGAGCCGGACTGTACGCATCCATGCGATAAGCGGTCGTCGGCCCTGCTGAGCCGATTGCCTGTCCGGGTTTTGCGGGAGTAGGTCCCACATAATAAATCACGGCGTTCTCAACATCGAACGGCAGATCTTCGCCTTTTTCGATGAGTTCGCAGAGCCGTTTGTGCGCAGCATCTCTTGCGGTATAAATCGTACCGGTGATCAGACAGCTGTCACCGGCGCGGAGCGTTCTCGCTTCCTCCCTGCTCATGGGCGTCGTTATCGTGATCGCCATTTACAACACCTCCGTCTTGTGCCTTGCCGCGTGACAGTTGATGTTGACAGCGACGGGCAGGCCTGCAATATGAGTCGGCAGCACTTCGATATTGACCGCCAGAGCCGTTGTCTTCCCGCCGAGTCCCTGAGGTCCGATCCCGAGCGAATTGATCTCGGCAAGCATTTCTTCCTCCAGCGCTGCGTATTTCGGATCCGCATTGCGTTGATCGACAGGGCGTAGAAGCGCCTTCTTTGCTATGAGGGCGCTTTTGTCAAACGTACCGCCAATCCCCACGCCCACCACGATCGGCGGACAGGGATTTGGACCGGCCTCTTCGACAACTTTCAGGATAAATTCCCTGACTCCCTGCAGACCGTCGGAAGGCTTGAGCATCTTTATCTGACTCATATTTTCACTGCCGAATCCCTTGGGCGCAACGGTGATGCTCAACTGATCTCCCGGCACGATATCGTAATAGATCATCGAGGGCGTGTTGTCGCCGGTATTCTTTCGTTCAATGGGGTCCAGGACGACCGATTTGCGCAGATATCCTTCCTCGTACCCTCTGCGAACCCCTTCGTTGACGGCAGCCTCTATGCTCCCCGCAACATGCACATCCTGCCCTATTTCGATGAACACACACGCGACGCCGGTGTCCTGGCAGATGGCCTGGCAGCCTTCATCAGCGATCCGGTAGTTCTGAACGATGCGCTCGAGCGTCTCTTTTGCCGGAGCCCAGGGCTCGCGCTCACAGGATGCGCTGATGGAATGCTTGACATCTGCAGGCAGATGGCAGTTGGCGTCGATGCATAATTTGCGTACAGCCTCTGCAATCTGTTCTGATTTTATCTCTCTCATCTCTCTCATAGCTACCTCACACTGTAAATCGTATCGAGAAGGCTTCCGTCTCGGCAGATGACCTTTCCGACCTCTCGGCTGCCCATCATCGGCTTTTTAGGTGTGCCGGTAAGATGTTCGGCCTTTCTCTTCAGATCGTGGATGTTCACGATATTCAGCCCTGCGTCAACAAGCCTGTCCTTCAGCTCTGCATTCTCCGGGTTGACTGCGATGCCTGCCTGGGTGACGAGCACATCGACATCCCGTCCCGGTGTGGATATGCACGTGACCCGATCCGTGACGATCGGCATCCTCGCTCTCTGTATCGGAGCGATGATCATGGCGAGTTTCGCGCCTGCAGCCGTATCGCTGTGGCCGCCGCTGCCGCCCATGATGTACCCGTTTGAATCCGTGTGCACGTTCACATTGAAGTCCGTGTCAATCTCGGCGGCGCCGAGTATGACGACATCCAGGCTGTCCACGACAGCGCTCTTTGCGCCCGGGCTCGCATAGTGTTCTGCACTGATCTCCTGATGCCTCGGGTCTTTTCGGATGGATTCGACAGCATCCAGGTCGAAGCACTGCACATCCAGAAGTTTTTCGAAACAACCTGCATGGAGCATGTCGACGAGGTATCCCGTGATGCCTCCGAGGCCGAAACTCCCGCGTATGTTTTCCTTGAGCATGATCTCTTTAAGAAATTTAGAGGCAGCAAGTGAAGCGCCTCCCGCGCCTGTCTGGAAAGAGAATCCTTCTTTAAGAAGCCCCGAGTGTCTGATGACCAAAGCTGCCTGCTCGGCCATCACGAGTCCCACGGGATCTCGCGTAATTCTCGTAGTCCCCGACACGATGCCTGCGGGATCCCCGATTGCGTCGACCTTTACGACGTAATCTACGCAGGTTTCTTCGATGGACCAATCCATAAGCGGATAGGAAGCGAGTTCGTCTGTGATGATGACGACTTTGTCCGCATACATGGCATCCGCAAAAGCATATCCCAAACTGCCACAGGCGGACTTTCCGTATTTACCCGAACAGTTGCCCAGGGGATCGCTGATGGGTGCTGCAATGAACGCGACATCGATCGGCGTGCGCCCCGAAGCGATGTCGCTCGGGCGCCCGCCGTGCGTTCGGAACTCGACCGCCCGATCCATGATGCCGCAGGAAATTTCGCGGCCGACTTCCTCCGCCATGTAATTTGTCAGGATCTTTGCGACCACCCGATTCTTAATGTGGCCCAAAAGCGGCTTGTGGCAGGCGAACAGCGAACTCGCATTGACTGTAAGCTCTTTAATACCCATATCCGCGATCTGGTCCATCACCGTGTTCAGCACATAATCACCGTTGCGCAGATGATGATGAAACGAAACGGTCATTCCGTCCTTCAGTCCGGCGAGTTCAACGGCTTCGCGTATGGAAGAGACAACTTTGCTTCTCATATGTTTACCCTTATGTTTACCTTCCTATGCCCAACTCTTCCGCCATGGCGATGGTCTGCTTCGCTCTCGATACGATTGGAGCGTCGATCATTTTCCCTCGCAACGCAACGACACCTGTTCCCTGTTCAGCAGCTTTTCGGATGGCGTCCATGACTTCGTATGCATAATCGAGCTCCGTCAACGACGGGCTGAACACCTCGTTAATTGCAGCCAGATGACGCGGCGATATGGCGGACTTTCCGTCAAACCCCAGAGCCTTTGCCACCATAGCGTCCAGCCGCATGCCCTCGTCGTCCTCCACATCGGTGAACGGCGTATCGTACACATCGATACCAGCCGCTCTTGCAGCTGTAACGAGGCGAGCCCTCGCGTATTCGATCTCGCGGCCCTCCTTTGTACGCGCGCACTTGAGGTCGGCGGTCAGGTCTTCTGCCCCGAGCAGCAACGCTTTGACTCTTGCGGATGCACCGGCGATATCATACGCGCGTTCGATGCCCTGTGCAGTCTCGATCAAAGCGATGATCCCGACACCGCCTTGCTCAATTCCCAGTCTTTCTTCTGCTTCTGAAAGGTACGCCTCCGCTACGTCGATGTCCTCTTTACAGCCCGCCTTCGGCAGCATAATCAAATCAGGCGCATGTTTGAGCACCTCGTCTACATCGGCTTTCCAGTAACCCGTATCGATGGAATTGATGCGAACGATGGTTCCTGTTCCGCGATAATCCATGTGTCGGAGCGTGTTGCGAACGAGGATGCGCGCAGCATCCTTCTCGTCGGGAGATACCGCATCTTCCAGGTCGAATATGATGGAGTCCGCCCCGAGGTAGTTGCCGTTTATAAGAAGGGCAGGCGCGTTTCCGGGAATGAACAGCAGGGATCGTCTCATCAGTTCATCCCTCCCCTTCTGACGGCGGCCTCCACCCTGGCTTTTATGACACAGTCCAGCGCTCCGCGATCGACAATGCGGATTTCGATATCATCGCACCCGCATTCGCTCAGAACCTCCCGCACAGCCCTGCGTATGGCCTCGCCAAACTGCTGCTCGACGACAGATTCCAGGGACAAATCGATCGATCCTCTTCCCGGTCCGACTTCCACATAGGCATCGCTTGATTCAAACGTTCCCGCAGTGGCGGTTCTTATGATCGCACCCATACCACGCATTCCTTTCAAGTGTACTACAACAATATGGATACATTGTACAGTACACTCTGCTCAATTTCAATCCTTGATTGGTTTTCTTTTTCTACGGCTCACTTGACATGCCGCACCCGATTCTTATAATTGATGTACAAAGACACGCCACTGAAATACACAAGAGGATATTCACATGTTCGAAAAACAGCGAAGCCACATATACAGCACATATTTTGCCCCCAGAGGGAAAAACCGCATCTACGAGATGGGCATCCAGCTGTCGCTTTTATATTTAAATCCAAGCGATAAAATCATCGGCGTCATAGGCGAGCCGGGAAGCGGTAAGAGCGTGCTGATTCAGGGAATGTTCCCTGGACTCGAGCTGACAAACGACGACGACGGCGTCAACATCCGTCCCCTGCCCCTGCTGGATCAGGATCAGGATATGACGTTTTTTACACCTCACACCTACCATATCGACATTCGGTTTGAGATGGGGTTTACTCAGCGATCCGTCCTGGTCGATGCCATTATGAACGCTGTTGCAAGAGGCAAGCGGGTCGTCGTGGAACATTTCGAACTCATCTACCCGGTTCTTGGCAAAAATGCGGATCTGCTTATAGGGATCGGAGAGGAGATCATCATCACGAGACCGAACATTTTCGGCCCTGAGCCGCAGGAAATAGCAGAACTTGCGCAAAGTTCTCTCAAGTACAGGCTCATGGCCCACACGGCTGAAGATCTGGTAGAGAGATGTCTCACAAAAGAAGATCACGAGCGCTGCAGGCACGGCGATGTAAAGCACGGGTTCATTCTGTATTTCCCGTTTACTCCTCCGGAGATCGATATCGCGGAAGCGCAGAAGAGGATAGACGAAGAGATCGCCTTGGGCATGCCTGTGGCGTATTACGACGAGCAACACATAACAATCGGAGGAGTGAAGCACCTCTGCACAGGTCCGAGAACCCATGTAAAAAACACGAACCAGATCGAAGGATTCCGATTGCTGCCGAACCTGGTTTACGATAAGTACGAAAAACATTACATGCTCGTGGGCTGTGTGGGAGAGGATTCCGAAGAGAGCATCAAGAACCTCCATCAGGTCCTGTGCTTAAACGAAGGGCTCTGCCCCGACGAATTGACTTTATAATACAGAAAACAGCGCTTCGGATGATAATCTAAGGGGAGGCTTCACAGCCTCCCCTTTCGTTGTTACTGCACGGCAATCGTACACGGTGCCGGTGTTTTGCTATTATTCTGCGTAGGCGAGCACCGCATCGACGGCGCACACGCCCTTCTCGTACACGAACAGCGGGTTGATGTCCATTTCGACCAGCGAGTCCTTTTGAGCTTTCGCCATGTCACCCACGCGCACGATCACGTCCACAAGCGCTTCGATATCCAACGGCGCCGAACCGCGATAACCGGTCAGGAGCTGCGCTGACTTCAGCGACATAACCATGTCGGTCGCTTCCTTCCGGCTGATCGGAGCCGGGCACAGCGAGACGTCTTTAAACATTTCGACGAACACACCGCCCAGACCGCACATGACAGCCGGACCGAGCTGCGGATCGTTCTTGACGCCGATGATGATCTCCACGCCTTTGTCCACCATCTTCTGGAACAGCACGCCTTCGATGTTTGCATCGGGCTCGTGCTTTTTCGCATTGGCGAGGATCTCCGCAAATGCCTCCATGGCACCTGCTTCATCGTCGATGCCGAGTCGGACGCCGCCGATGTCCGTCTTATGCAGAATGTCGGCGGAGCAGATTTTCGCAACGAGCGGAAAGCCCAGATCGCGGATGGCCTGCTGCACTTCCTCTTCGGTGTTGACCAGGCGGGATTCCGCTGAGGGGATCCCCCACTCGGCCAGCTTATTTTTGCTGTTATATTCTGACAGGTACGTAAGCGGTTTCCCGGCGATGCTCTCTTCGGCCGGTCCGCATGCTGAGGCCTTTTCTGAGATATCGAACGTTACGAACTTTCCAAGATTCTTCAGAAGTCTAAATCCGTACGTACTTGTCGGTAAAATCGGAACATTGGCCTCGCGCAGCAGATCTCTGATTTCAGGTGCACGCGAGCTCTCCATAAACGGCATCATGACGATCGGCTTTGCATCCGGATCCTCTTTCGCACGCACGAGTGCCTCTGCGATATCGGTCGTCACTCGATCCTTCACTCTCTTGTGCACGGTAAACCCGCAGACGACCAGGTCGACGCCGGGATCGCTCATCACGGTTTTAACGAGATTCGCATACCCTTCGCGGTCGTGCGCAAGCGTAGCGGTCGTATCCAGCGGGTTGTTCGGCGTGGAATACGACGGCAGCAGCTCCCGAATCTTCTCCAGCGTCTCGGGTGCAAACATGGGATAGTTAACCCCTTCCATGTCGCCGACATCCGCCGAAATGGCCGTTTCACCGCCCGATAAGCACATTACAGACACGTTCGGTCCTGCGGGCAGTTTGTCGAGCGTTGCAAACAGCTGCGATGTAGAGAGAAGCTCCTCCATGTCGTTGACGCGGATAACACCGTATTTTTTAAACATGGCATCGAACACCTGGTCGGCACCCGACAGGCTGCCGGTATGCGAGCTGGCGATCTGACTGCCTTTTTCTGAACGACCGGTCTTCAGAATGACGACCGGCTTTTTCCTCTTCGCAGCCTTCTCCAGAGCCCGAACGAATTCGGCCGGCTTTTGCGGGCCTTCGAGATAGAGCGTTACAACCGCCGTATCCGGATCTTCTACGAGAAAGTCGAAATACTCTTCCATGGACACGACGCTGCTGTTGCCGGCAGAGATGATGTACGAATAATCTCCGTACTCCATGTTGACCGCATTCAGCGCAATCTGTCCGCTCTGAGAGATGAGGCCGACCCGTCCGGCCCGCTCTGCTTTGTCGACACCGAGTCCAAACGCGTACACCGTATCGATAAAGTTGATGTAACCGGCGCAGTTGGGCCCCATAACCAGCATGCCGAGCTCTTCGCACAGTTCCGAAAGCTCGTCCTGGAGTTTGAGCCCTTCCGGCTTGCCGGTCTCGCCGTAGCCGCTTGCATACACGACCGCCGAATGACAGCCCACGTCAGCCGCTTCGCGCAGCATCTGAGGAACGAGTCCTGCATTGACGCAGAGGATGACCAGATCCGGCGATTCGGGAAGTTCCGCCAGATTGTTATAGCACTTCTTCCCGAACAACTCGTCTTTCTTAGGGTTGATAAAGTATACGCGTTTCGGCTCTTCCGTGTAGAGCAGGTTTTTACTGGTGTTTTTCGAGAACCCCGGTCGGTCCGAGGCGCCGATGACAGCGATGACATTCGGCTTCAGTAGATTTTTGATGCTCATAGTCTATCCCTTTTGTGCCTCCCCTGCTTCGTAACCCTTCTCGTATGCTTTGATGTTCAGATCGTGATCGATATTCCTGCCCTCAAAGTATTTCAGAATACCATCCGACATATCTTTCTTGGTTATGACGTCCGTCACAGCGACGAATGTGCCGAGCACGATGAGGTTAACTGCCCGGAGGTTGTTCAGCTCCGCTGCGATATCGTTGGCTGCTACCTCGACCACCTTTACATCCGTCCTGCTGACCTTTTGCTTAACGATCGATGTGTTCAGAATAATCGTACCGCCGGGCACGACCTGACTTTCAAACCGGTTGAGCGACGGCTCGTTCATGGCGATGAGCACGTCGATTTTATTTACATAGGGGCTGGCGATCGGGTTCTTGCTGATTTTGACGCTGCAGTTTGCCGTGCCTCCGCGCATTTCGGCTCCGTAGGACGGGATCCACGTTACTTCGTTACCGACGAGCATCGCCGTGTTAGCCAGTATGAGACCCATGGTCAAGACGCCCTGACCGCCAAAGCCTGAACAGATGATTCCTGTCATTTTATTCCTCCTCGCTGTCTTTTAAAACACCCAGTTTGTACTCACCGGCGACGATGTCCTGCAGCCTCTTGTAGGCATCGACAGGTTCCATCTTCCAGTTTGTGGGACAGGGTGACAGGATTTCAATAAACGAATATCCTTTACCGGCGAGCTGGTTGTCGAACGCCTTGCCGATGGCTCTCTTCGTCTGCGCGATGTGCTTGGCATCCGTCAGCGAGCACCGCTCTACGTAGGCAACCGGCATCTGAGCGACGAGCTCCGCAAGCTTAAACGGCTGGCCGGTCACAGACGTATCGCGTCCGTAAATGCTGGTAGCTGTCTTTTGACCTTCGAGCGTTGTGGGGGCCATCTGGCCGCCCGTCATGCCGAATACGCCGTTGTTGACGAAAATCGCCGTGTAGTTCTCGTTGCGGTACGCCGCATACAGCGATTCGGACAGCCCGATCGCAGCTGCGTCTCCGTCGCCCTGATAGGTGTATACAACCGCATCCGGCCGCGCCCTGCGCACCCCGCTTGCGACGGCGGGCGCCCGCCCGTGCTGGGCCTGAATGCTATCCGCCTGCACAACCGTGCTGATGAGACAGGAGCAGCCGACCGCGTATACCTGTATCGCCCTGTCTTCGACGCCTCTTTCTTCGAGGACCTGTGCGATGATTTTACCGATGAGACCGTGCCCGCATCCGGGACAGAATCTATTCAGTTCCGAAACCAGTTTCGGTGTCAATAAATCTTTAGCCATAATTTATACGCTCTCTTCCTTTCCCTCCAGCACATTCTTCATGTAGGAGATAAATTCTTCCGTGTCGGGGATCATCTTGCCGGTCGCATAGTTGTAGACCGGTTTTCTGCCGTTGACCGCCAGGCGCACGTCTTCCACCATCTGTCCGAGCGCGGACATTTCGACGGATACGAATCCTTTCAGATTTTCCGGCAGCGTTTCGAACGCCTTCACGGGATAGGGATACAGCGTAATCGGACGGATCATACCGACCTTGAGTCCCTGCTTGCGCGCTTCGGTGATAGCCTCTCTGCAGCTGCGGGACATGATGCCGTATGCGACAAAAATCAAATCCGCATCGTCGGCCATGTACGATTCCCAGCGCTGCTCATTTTCTTCGATCGTGCGATACTTCGTGCGGAGGTTGTCCACATACACCTGCGGATCCCTGTGTCTGTAGTAGCAGGCCGAAGTAATCTGCTTTTGCGGTTCGCCGCCCCGACCCTTCATCGACCACTCGAACTTGTCGGGATCGTGCTCTTTCATCTCGGGAAGCACGACCGGCTCCATCATCTGACCGATGGCTCCGTCGTACATCATAATCACCGGATTGCGATACTGTTCGGCTTTATCGTACGCCACGCTCACCAGGTCAACCGCTTCCTGAATCGACGCCGGTGCATATACAGGGCAGTGATAGTCGCCGTGGGCACCGTTCTTGACGACCATCCAGTAGTCGCTCTGCCCCGGTACGATTTCTCCGAGTCCATTTCCGTAGCGCACGACGTCGACGATCAACGCCGGAAGCTCGGCGGACACGATGTAACCGATCCCTTCCTGGAGAAGATCAAAACCCGGACCGGACGAACTGCCCATGACGCGGAGACCGCAGGCGGCCGCACCGTACACCATGGATATACCGGAAAGCTCCGATTCGCTCTGCACAAAGGATCCGCCCACTTCGTCCATTCTCCACGACATATACTCGACGATCTCACTTTGAGGTGTGATCGGATATCCGCTAAAGAACCTGCAACCCGCACGGATGGCAGCTTCAGAAACAGCGTCGTTTCCCTTCATCATTCTTCTCAAACCCCTACCTCCTATTCTTCGATCAGTTCGAAAACACTGTCTGGACATACGCGATAGCATGTGCCGCACCTGATGCACTCGTCTTCGTCGACCGTGACGGCTGCATAGCCGCTTGCGTTGTACTCGTCCCCCAGGCTCAGCGCATCTTTGGGACATTGGTCGATACAAAATCCGCAAGCTTTGCATCTGTTTTTGTAAATCACAAGCTTTTTCAAATTCGTCCTCCTTTTTACACCGCTGCAGGTGTTGTGAATCACTCCAGAAAAATGTTGCGTCAACCAGTGTTGTTGTATATAATGACACTATGTCATATATTATCGTTTGTATTGCGGCGAATGTCAATACCTCAGAAGGAGAACAAAAACCATTGGAGCAAAACCCGACAACTATATTAAAATCTTTGGACAGAGCGCTGGAATTGATTGATATTTTGGAAAAAGCCGGTCGCCCCATGAGCGTCGCTGAACTTGGCAAGGCGCTTAACGTGAACCGTACAACGCTGTATGCGACGCTCAACACGTTTGTAGCGAGGGACTATCTGGAAAAAGATCCGGTCAGCGGCCACTACAGCATCGGGCTGCGCCCCGTTGAAATCGGCCTGGGCTACCGGCGAAAGTATCCGTTTATTCAGATGATGGATGCGCAGGCGATTCAGATTTCGAAGAAATGGAACCTGCAGGTCAATATCGGCGTATTCCGCGCTCCGGACCGCGTCATCGTGCTGTCCACGCACAGCCCCGGCAGCGCGCCTGGCACATCGTTTCTTTTCTTTCCTTCGAATGTCAACTTTCCCGCCCATGCGACGAGTCTTGGAAAGGTGTTCTTAAGCGAAATGAACGATGTCGAACTACGCTCTGCGCTGGATACGATGCGCCTGACAGCGCTCACCGAACACACCTACACGGATCGCAAAGCATTCTTTAAACACCTGCGCGATCTGCAGAAGCTGGGATATACGTATGAGGACAACGAGTACATGGACAACATTCGCTGCCTGGGCATCGGCGTCAAAGACCACACCAGACGGGTCGTGGCAGGCATGAGCGTCGTGCTCAATCCCTTTATCACGGAGGAGGATCGCACGGTCATCCTCCAGGAACTCGTCTCCGTTAAAAACATCCTTTCCTACAACCTGGGTTATCAAAACGACTGACCGCGGGGAATGTCCGCCGGTTTACCATGACCCGGTGATTTCTAAAATAAAAGGAGCACATCCGTAAAGATGCGCTCCTTCTCTTTTGTCTGCTTCCTAAAGCTTAATTCGAAGCGAGCGTTTTTCTTCGGCGTTCAGGCGAAAATCCGCTTCGATTTCCTGCCGGGTCATCGATCCGTAGTCCTCGCGCATCCACTTGAGGGACGAGTACATCGCTGCGATCATGACGAGGGATACGGGAATAGCCAGAATCACGAGAATCGCCTGAAGGCCGGCAAGCGGCACCCCGCCATCCACAAACTGACCGGCATATAACAGGCACAGCGGATAGACGGAAAGCATCACCGCCCAGAACAGCCGCAGATATCGGCTCGGGTCCTCCCAGGCCTGCAGATCGTTTGTCGAAGAAGCTCCAAGCGAGTACGCAGCCGAGTCCATCGTGGTGACCATCCTGGAAAAAGCCGTTACGATCCAAAGCACGAGGATGATCCGCCCCAGCGGAAGCGACAGCACGACTTCTGAAATCATCTGATTCGGACCGGCTGTATTCATAATTCGAACAGCATCAAGCGCTCCCGTCAAATACCGGTTGAGCCCGTACGACGATACTGTCCCGAAAAAGAGCATGGCGCCGGCCGAACCTGCAAGCGTCGTTATGGCGATGATGGAGCGGATGCTGCGCCCTTTTGATACCTTAGCTATAAACACCCACATCCAAGGCGCAAGCGTAATCCACCAGGCGTAGTAAAAGCACGTCCACGCTTGCGGAAATCCTTCGCCCCGGATAGGATCAAGCCGCGTGCTCATGATCACGAAGCGGTCGACGAGTATGCCCACCGACTGAACGAAGTTATCCACGATGAAGCCCGGGCAGACGCTGAACAGGAACCAGGCACACAAAAGCAAGCTTGCGTATGTGGCCCACTTTGATACGGCGGCCAGTCCCTTCTGAAGCCCTACGAACGCCGACATTCCAAATGTGAACGTGATGATGGCGATGAGTCCGGCATAGATAGCAAAATTCTCAGGCGTGCCGAACGTGTTGGACAGGTTATTCATCAGCATCGGCACGCCGGTCCCGTACGAAATCGTAAGCCCGCCCAGGATGCTGAAAATAAACAGAACGTTGAAGGCTTTGCTCACCCACGGCGCCGACTGTTCGCCGATCAGCCCTTCGCTTGCAGCCTGAAGCGTGAGGCCCGGCTTTCGGCGCAGATAATAGCGGTACGCGAGCGGAATGACGCCGACAGCGGTTACGCTCCAGCCGGGTATTCCCCAGTGGAAGAAACTGTAAGCAACCGCCATCTCCGCCGCTTCCGCACTCAGCGGCGCCAGACCAAACGGCGGTGTCTCGATATAATAAACCCACTCGATGGCCGACCAGTACATGATGCTGTATCCGATCGCTGAAGAAAAAATCATGGACAGCCAGGCGAATGTCGAGTACTCCGGTTCGTCGTGTCCCATTCGAACGCTGCCGTACTTCGACAGGGCTGCATACACGTTAAACACAACACAGGCAAGCACTGCGAGCATAAAATAAAAGCCGAGCGTATCGACGACCTGCAGGCGAAGGTTCACCAAAGCGTTCGTCGTTGCCACGGGTGCGCGCACGGTGGCTATCACGAAAAATCCCAGAAGCACGAAGCTTGCTGAGATAGAAAAGGTATCGATCCTGCCTGCAGGCAGCTTGCGGTTGTGTCGAAACATAAAGCGGATCCTTTCTCAAACAATAGCGGTATAAAATGCGGCAACCGGCCGCACACTCATCCTCTTTCCCGACGCATTCCGGTCTCCGCAGTCCGACGCACGAACAGAGCGGTGATACAGCAGGCAAAGACACCGAAGCCGAACAGCGCATCGCACGCCGGAAGATCGATTAAACCATAGCGATACAGGCCGATCGGCACATCAGCGACGCCGTGGAGGAACACGGCCAGTAAAAAGAGACTCTTCAACTGCGTTGCCGCTGCAGTAAACACGATGACCGAAAGCGAAACGTGTCCGAGCAGCGCGGCGCAGCGCTCCAAAATCCAGAGTGCACTCTCCGTAACTGCAAGCGCATGCGCAGATACCGCCAGCCCGATGATGCCGGAAATCAGAAGCTCCAGACCGCCGTGGCCGATACCATAGCTGATAGCGGCACCGACCTCTCTGTAATCTGGCATGATCCTCGTAAATGCAAAATAGCGACCTCCCTCTTCGAAGATCGCCGCCATGCTGCAGCCGTACAAAATGTAATAGAGCGGCCGTTCCGCAACGTGGACTTGAAGCGAAGGCAACAATATAATCAGAATCTGGTGGAGCACCTGCTCGAACAGAAGAGCAAATGTAAAGAATGTGGCCGCTCCGATGATGATTGACCGCACATCGCCTTGTGTTCTTTTGCGCGCATACAACAGCGCCGCGCCCAAAATTCCGGACAGCGCAACCGTTGTAAATGCCGTGTACGAAAAATCTGGATGCACAGGTACCGTCCTCTGAATTAGTTGTTCCCTCTGTTATTTATTATCACACTAGGGAGACATTATCAAGGATGTAATCTTCGCCAGCCGGTGACTGTGACGCACTTTTCGGTAGGCGAGCTTCGTCAGTATGATGACGCTGATACCTGTCGCGTAGAATTTCTCGCGATACGAGATGATCGGGTCGAAAAAATCGTTGTTCATCGCACGACAGCCGCACGTATACTCGAGCAGGTTGCCTTCGTAGAGACACTCCGCCTTCAAGATGTGCTCCAGTTCGTCGGGCAGGTACTTGTACCCCGGCTTATCGGTGGGCACGTCAATCTGCAGTACCCGCAACAGATGAATCACAAATTCGACACACGTGTAGGCCTTGTATGTATAAAAACCCTTAAAAATCGGATAGAATAACACGGAATAGAGATTGTACAGGTAGCAATCGTCGTTCATGATCTGACGGATGCGTTTTTTGCCGAGTCGCATCTGCTGCTTCGATATGGGAATGCGATATATTTTTATACCGACATAGTCGACTTTCTTAAGCGAGAACCGCTCCGGATATTCCTGCACGAGCCCGGCGTTAATCGGTATGCTGTTTCGCCGTCTGCCGAACGAATACAGTTTGCGCAAATCCTCGTCGAATGCAACGGAAACGTGATTGAACCGCGTTCCCGAGGCGTACCGTATCATTCGACCGAAGCGCGACGGAGTGCTCGAAAACAGGATATAGATGTACAGCTCCTCCGTCTTTTGAGTTTTCTTAGAACTCATCGCTTTCCCCTCAATCGCGTTTCGTACGCATGCTGTCCTTTTACGAAATCAATCATTTCGTCGATTATAGCACATGCGGGCACATAAGTGACTGCGTCGCACAAGAACCGTTATGTTTTTTGAGTTTCGTCTGCATCGCTACGGATCTGTCACCCAATCAGAACAAGCTCCCTATGAACTGCGGGTATTTTTAGATTTGAGCGAATACATTTCTTTCTTTACATTTCCATACGGTTCGTGTATATTTAGTGATGTGCTGCACAGCATGCGCCAGTAGCTCAACGGATAGAGTGCCTGACTACGAATCAGTAGGTTGGAGGTTCGAATCCTCTCTGGCGTGCCAGTAAAAACCCTGCAACTTCAACAATTGCAGGGTTTTTCATTCATCATCGATTCTCTGTCGTATTCATCCGGCGCACAGAAAACGCACTGACCATGCAGTTTTTTACATCCTGACTCCCTTTCGCTCTTAATATTTTCCAGCAAACGACAGGTCGCCTGCTTCGGACAGTTCGGGCAGATAGAGCTCCGGCTCTTTCGTTCCGATGCGCGCATGCCCTGCTCCGTATCCGCGGTGCTCGCCGATGCGGAACAGTGCGATCTGCTCGTTGAGCATCTGCGCCTGACTCGAAAGCTCCTCGGCGGTCGCCGCGCTTTCCTCGGCCGTTGCAGCGTTGTTCTGCACGACGGTCGATATCTGCTCGACTCCGGCGTTAACCTGCGTAACGGCAGCGGCCTGCTCGTCGGATGCCTTGGCGATTTCGTCCACAAGGTGTGTCACAATCTCAGTGTTCGAGACGACTTTCTCCATCGCTTCCGCCGTGACGTTCGCGAACTTCGTCCCCTTCTCGACGGCATGAACCGTCTCTTCGATCAGCGTGGTCGTATCCTTGGCCGCCTCGGCCGATTTTCCGGCAAGGTTGCGCACTTCGTCGGCGACGACGGCAAAGCCCTTGCCGTGCTGCCCGGCTCTGGCCGCCTCTACCGCTGCATTCAGCGCGAGAATATTCGTCTGAAATGCGATGTCGTCGATCGTCTTGATGATCTTTCCGATTTCGGCAGACTTATCGTTGATCTCGCTGATAGCGGCGATCAGCTCCTGCATCTGACGGTTGCTGTCTTCGACTTCACGGCCCGTCTGCTGAGACTGCGTGCGGGCTTCCTGGGCGTTTTCGACGCTCTTCTTCACCTGCTCGGAAATCTCCGATATGGCTGCGGACAGTTCTTCGATCGAGCTTGCCTGCTCTGTTGCACCCTGCGACAGATTGAGGCTCGTGTCGGAAATCTGCCCAGACCCGGTGGCTACCTGCACAGATGCTTCGCGGATGTTCGAAAGCACTTCGTTGTTTTTCTGCACGAGTTCCTGTAGCTTCTGCCCGAGCAGGTCTTTGTTCGATTTGACCCTCACATCGACGGTCAGATCTCCATCCGCTACGCGCTCCACCATGTACGCCTGCTCTCTCGTGTTTTCCACCATGCGACCGAACGCTTCCATCAGCTCGCCGATCTCGTCCTTCGTATCGGCTTTCACTTCGACTTCAACATCCCCTTCGGCCAGCTTTCTGATCATCGATATCGACGGCACGCAGTACCTGATCGGTGCCGGCGAGCAGCGCACGGATATTCTGAAGGAATTCGAAACGCCGGTCGTGATCGATGCAGGTCAGACATCCGGCGGCAGGTTTAAAGAGGTTCTCAAGAGCTATCTGGGCAAAGGAAAAGAGTCATGATCGACATTGCGGTCAACGGAGAAGGGTCCGACATCGTAAGAATACTGATGATGCTGACGGTTTTGAGCGTCGCCCCGTTTATGCTGCTTATGATGACCTGCTTTACGAGGATCGTCGTCGTATTCTCCTTTATGCGGAACGCTCTGGGGCTGCAGCAGACGCCTCCAAACCAGGTGCTCATCGGACTGGCACTTTTTGTTACATTCTTCATCATGTCGCCTGTGCTCGGCCAGGTTAACGAGACGGCCTATAAGCCGTACAGCGAAGGCGCAATGGAAACACAGGAGTTCCTGGAGGTCGCTCAGGTCCCGCTTAAAGAATTTATGCTAAAGCAGACGACAAAAAGCGAAGCGGAGCTGTACAAAGGCCTGTCGCACGAAGAGAACATCCACACGCTGGCACCGGAAGAGCTGCCCATGAGCGTCGTCGTGCCTGCTTTTATTACAAGCGAACTGAAGCGGGCGTTCACCATCGGGTTCCTGCTGTTTATCCCCTTCCTGATCATCGATCTGGTCGTCGCGAGCACGCTGATGTCCATGGGGATCATCATGCTTCCACCCGTCATGATTTCGCTTCCGTTTAAAGTGATGCTGTTTGCGATCGTGGACGGATGGGGTCTGCTCGTGCGGACGCTCATCACCACATACAATTAAAAGAGGATCATCCGTGAACGCCTACGAACTGACCGACATATTCAGAGACGCTATCCTGACCGGCTTAAAAATCGGAGGACCGATTCTGCTCGTGAGCATCGTCGTCGGACTGCTCATCGCCATCATTCAGGCGGCGACATCCATCAACGAGCAGACGATGACGTTTGTACCGAAACTATTGTTTATCGGCCTGGTGCTGATCATCGGCGGAGGCTACATGCTCCAGCAGCTCGTCGACTTTCTGTACCGGACGTTTGCGATCATCGCGAACGTCGGCTGAAACATCAGCCGATAGGAGGCATGCATGGACGCGCTGTCGTTTGAACCGAATCAGACTACCACTTTCCTGCTGATCAGCCTGCGGATGGGCGGCATGATTTTCTTCAACCCGATTTTTGGAAGAAAATCCATCCCCGCCATGGTCAAGGTCGGTTTATCGCTGGGACTGGCGCTGGCGGCGTTTCCCTCGGTGCTACAGGTGGATTTGACGACCTATCACACGCTTCCGCTCCTGCTTTGCATGGTGAAGGAAGTCTTTGCAGGCTACCTGATCGGCGCCATCGTCTCGCTGTTTATGTCCATCTTCCACATCGGAGGCAATGTGATGGACCTGCAGATCGGCCTGGGAATGGCGACGCTCTACGATCCGGCGAGCAACTCGCAGATGTCGCTCATGGGGAACATCGTCACTATCCTGTACAGCCTCCTGTTCTTCATCACGAACAGCCACGTCCGCCTCCTGGGCATCGCAGCTCAGTCCTTCTACATCGTACCGCTCGGACACCGGCTGATGCAGCCGGCAGCCGCCATCTATGTCGTGGAGATGTTTTCGCACATCCTCGCCTATGCGATTCAACTGGCGCTTCCGATCATCGTTACGCAGATCGTCGTCGAGGTCGCCGTCGGTATCCTGATGCGAATGGTGCCGCAGATTAACGTCTTCGTCATCAATCTCCAGGTGAAGCTCGGCGTCGGCATCCTGGTGATACTCACGATCATGCCGGCGATGGTCAAGTATCTGGAGAAACTGAACGAGCTGATGCTCGACCGCGTACACGCGGGCCTGCTCGTGTTCCTGTAAAGGAGATCTACAAAGGAGTTCGACCCTTGGCTGAAACGAACAGAACAGAAAAAGCGACGCCGAAAAAACGGCGCGATGAGCGAAAGAAAGGTAACAGCTTTCAGAGCAAAGACGTGATCAGCATCGTCGTTTTACTGCTCGGGTTTTATGCCATTCGCAGGATGGGAGGCTTTATTGCGAAGCAGACCGAACAACAGTTCGTCTCGCTCATGAGCCGGGCGATTCGCAATCCGGGCCTCTCCATCCCGCTCTGCGTGGAGATTTTCGGGGATATGGTTAAAGCCTACATGCTGTCGGCGATGCCGATCGTACTCGCATGCATGACCGCAGGGGTACTGGTAACCGGTATCCAGACGCGCTTTCTCGTATCGGGCGAACTGATTAAGTTCAAAGGAAACCGCATCAGCCTGATTGCGGGGATCAAGCGCATGGTTTCGCTCCGGTCCACCGTCCAGCTTCTTAAATCCATGCTGGAAATCGCCGTGATCATCTGGGTCATAACCACGGGAGTGCGCGACATGCTGCCGGTTGTTCCCGATATTCTAAACGTCGATATCGGCACATCGCTTGCATTTATGATGAACCGGACGACGGCTATGGTCTATAAAATCTGCCTGTTCTTCGTGGCGGTAGCCGTGATGGACTTCGGCTACCAGAGGTACGAATACGAGCAGAAGCTGATGATGACCAAGCAGGAGATCAAAGACGAATACAAGCAGATGGAGGGAGATCCGCTCATCCGAAGCCGGATCAGGGAAAGGCAGCGAAAACTTTCGCTCAACCGCATGATCCAGCAGGTGCCGGAGGCGGATGTCGTCGTGCGGAACCCGACGCACTATGCGGTTGCCTTAAAGTACCGCGCAGAAGAGGATGCTGCACCGCTCGTCGTCGCAAAAGGTCAGGACAGCCTGGCCAGGCGCATCCTGGATGTCGCCGAAAAAAACGGTGTCCTGATAGCGGAGAACAAGCCGCTTGCGCAGAGCCTGTACCGCAACGTGGACGTCAACGAGTACATACCCGAAGAATTTTTCCGCCCCGTAGCCGAGATCCTGGCCTGGGTCTACAGACAGCGTAAAGAAAGGAGGAGAGCGTGAGCGCAATTAAAAATGTCGTCATCCTGTTCGTGGTGATGATCATCGGTTTCATCGTCATACCTCTGCCGACGTTCATCCTCGACTTTATGTTCATCGTGAGCATCGCGGTTTCTTTGTCCATCCTGCTCATCACGATGTTCATCCGGGGGCCGCTGGAATTTTCGATCTTCCCTTCCCTGCTCCTCATTACGACGCTTTTGAGGCTGGCGCTGAACATCTCCTCGACGAGGCTCATCCTCTCGAACCAAGGGCAGGCAGGCAAAGTGATCGAGACGTTTGGAACGTTCGTGCTCGGCGGCAATGCCATCGTAGGTTTCATCGTCTTTGTGATCATCTTTATCGTACAGTTCATCGTAATCACAAAGGGTGCGGAACGCATTGCCGAAGTGTCGGCTCGCTTTACGCTGGATGCCATGCCGGGCAAACAGATGGCCATCGACGCCGATCTGAGCTCTGGCATCATCGATGAGCAGGAAGCGAAGGAGCGCAGAAAAAATGTCCAGAGGGAAGCGGAGTTCTACGGAGCGATGGACGGTGCCACAAAGCTCGTCAAAGGCGATGCCATAGCAGGCATCATCATCGCTCTGGTCAACCTCATCGCCGGTACCGTCATCGGGCTGGTTCAGGGCGGCATGACATTTACAGAAGTCCTGTCCATGTACACCATCGCTACGGTCGGCGACGGTCTCGTCGCTCAACTGCCAGCCATCATGCTGTCGACGGCGACCGGCATGATCGTTACGCGGGCGGCTTCCGAAGGCAATCTGGACCAGGACGTTAAGCAGCAGTTCCTTGCGCAACCCCGGATACTGGTTATCACGGGGCTGGTCATCACAACCATGGTGCTGATACCGGGAAGCCCGAAGCTGCAAATTCTGATTGCCGGCGTCGGACTCGTCGCGTTCGGCGCTGCTCTGATGCGCTCGCAGCGGCAGCGTCAAATTCAGGAAACGCACGAAGATCTCGCCGGTGCAATGCCGGATGCGACCAGCGACATCGATTATTACAGAAATATCGATAACGTGTACGAACTGCTGGGCGTCGAGCCGATCGAAATGGAATTCGGCTACTCGCTCCTGCCCCTGGTCGACGAGCAGAGCGGCGGCAGTTTTATCGAACGCATCGTCATCCTGCGCAAGCAGTTTGCGGTCGATCTGGGTGTTGTGATACCGACCGTGCGGCTGCGCGATAACGGCCTGATAAGCCCGAACCAGTACATCATCAAGATCAAAGGCGAAGAGGTGTCGCGCGGCGATGTCCTGGTAGACTACTACCTGGCGCTGGACCCCGGGAACACGACCGGAGACATCGGCGGAATCGAAACGACCGAGCCGGCCTACGGTATCCCGGCCAAATGGGTGACAGAAGATGAAAAGGACGTGGCCGAAATGTACGGCTACACGATCATCGACTCGGTGTCGGTCATCGTGACGCATCTGTCGGAGATCATCAGGAAAAACATCCACGAGCTCATCACCCGCCAGGACATCAACAACCTGCTGCGCAATGTAAGCAAGACGAATCCCGTCATCGTGGAAGATGTGGTGCCTGCGCTGGTGAGCCTGTCCGACCTGCAGAAAATCCTCACAAATCTCCTTCGGGAAGGCATCCCGGTCAAAGATATGGAAAGCATCCTGGAAACGCTCGGCGAATACGCCCACAGCATCAAGGACCCCGACATGCTGACCGAGTACGCCCGGCAGAGACTCAAACGGACGATTACGGGGAAATACACCGACGGAAGCAGCATCAAAGTCGTTACGCTGGACCAGGACATCGAGGATGCCATCCTCAACTCGACAAAGCACAGCGAGTTCGGCACCTATCTTGCCCTGGAGCCGACCATGGTACAGAACATCATCGAAAGCGCTGCCGAGAAGATCGGAGAGCTCAAAGAGATCGTATCGCATCCCATCGTGCTGACATCTCCGGTAGTCCGGCTGTACTTTAAGCGACTGACGGAGCAGTTTATGCCCGAGCTGACGGTGCTGTCGTTCGACGAAATAGAACCTAACATTCAAATCCAGGGCATCGGAATCATCCAGGTACAGGAATAAGGAGAAGCCATGTCAGACAATGCACAAACGATCGAGCGGGAAGAAATGGACGCCCTGTGGGCGCGTTACTGCAAGCACCGCGACATCGATCAGCGCAACGAAATCGTACTTCAATACGCATGGCTCGTAAAGAGGATCGTACTCCGGTTTCGCGGTCGCTCGTCCAATTACATCCAGCTGGACGACCTGATCAATAACGGGATGATCGCTCTGATCGATGCGGTCGAAAAGTTCGATCCGAAGCTCGGGAACAAGTTCGAAACGTTCGCATCGATCAAGATTCGCGGTGCTGCAATCGACTGTATGAGAGCCCAGGACTGGGTTCCGCGAAGTCAGCGCAATCAGGCCAAGGAACTGGATGGCGTCTTTCAGGAGCTGTACACCAAACTGGGCCGGGAGCCGACGCGCGAAGAACTGGCGAAGCAAATGGATGTCGATGTGTACTACCTCGACAAGATCCTGCTGCATCGACACGACTCGTTCCTGTTTTCGTACGAGGAAGCGGTGCACGAAAAAGCCATGTCGGCCTCCCCGCTCAATCTCAACTCGCCGGAAGAACACCTGCCGGAGCACGCAGCCTTGCAAAACGAACTCAAAGAGCATCTGGTTCACGCTATCGACCGGCTGAGCGACCGGGAGCGACTCGTCATCTCGCTTTACTACACCGAACATTTAAAACTGAAGGAGATCGCCGAAGTGATGAGCGTTACAGAATCCAGAGTATCGCAAATTCACTCCCAGGCGCTGCTCAAGCTAAAAAACACACTCAGCGACTATCGGGAGGTTTAATATGATCAGAGGGTTTTATGCCGCAGCAGCCGGTATGCTGAGCGGGCAGCGAAAAATCGACGGCGTGTCGAACAATCTCGCAAACGTATCGACGGCCGGCTACAAGGCACAGGCGACGATCGAGTCGGCGTGCGACAGCCGGAGAACGTTTCGGCTGGAAGGCGGACAGATGGCCGATTCGCTCGGATCTTCGACCTTTCGCACAGCGAACACGGATACACACATCGACTTTTCTCAAGGGTCGATCGCACGCACGGAACGAGCGCTGGATGCGTCTATACGCGGTGAAGGATTCTTCGTGGTCCGAACCGATGCACACGGCGATGTTCTCACCCGAAACGGCGGAATGGCACTCGACGAAAAACGCGTACTGATCGTGCCCGGAGTCGGTAAAGTGCTCTCCGACAGCGGACGGGAGATCACGGTGAAGAGCTCCGACTTTGTGATTGGAAAAGACGGCAAAATATACGAAGACGGAAAAGAGACCGCCCGACTTTACATCGCCGTGCCAGGAGACGGGGATCAACCTGAAACGGTGGCCGAAGGCGTATACAAATACGACGGCGGTTATAAAAAGGCCGGCGAAACTATGTATACCGTGGAACAGGGATCGCTGGAATCTTCGAATGTCAACGTGGCGCAGGAACTCAGCCGCCTCATATCGGGCCAGGGCCACTTCCAGTCCTGCGCCCAGATACTGAGGATATACGACCGCATCAACGAAATCAGCGTCAACCGGATCGGCAGTCTGGATTGAGGTCTTTAACAGAAAGGAGGATCACACCGTGATCAGAGGTTTTTATACAGCGGTATCGGGCATCAAGTCCCAGCAAAGCGGGATGGACGCCATCGCCAACAATATCGCCAACATCTCCACGACCGGCTACAAGGCGCAGCACACCGCCTTCTCGTCGCTGCTCTACAAGAGCATCAACGGAGGATCCGGAGGGATAGCCATGGGCCACGGGGCCCGGATCAGCGGGACGAAGCTCACCCTGTCTCAGGGAGATCTGACGGCGACCGGGCAGGCCTACGATTTCGCTGTCGACGGCGAAGGTTTTTTTGCGCTGCAGGGCGCCGATAAAAACGATCGCGTGTACACGCGTGACGGCAGCTTTCAGCTTTCGCAAAGCGGCGACAAAATGTACCTCGGCGACGGGTCTGGACGTTTCGTCGTCGACAGGGACGGCCAGCGGATCGAGGTCGGAGAAGCATTCGATGCGACGAAAATCGCCGTGTTCAACTTCCCCAATCCCTATGCGCTCTCACCTGCCGGAGGGAACGTTTATAGAGAAACGCCCGCATCAGGTAAAGCCGAAGCGCTGACGTCGCCGGAAGTGCGGAGAGGTTATCTCGAAAGTTCTTCGGTGCAGGCATCCGAAGAGATGGTGCGCATGATCGAAACGTCGAAAGCGTTTTCGCTGAATTCCAGAGTCGTGCAGACAGCGGACGAACTGGAAAAAGTCGTCAACCAGCTCAGATAGCGAAAGGAGGCTGCACGTGGAGGGACAAGTGCAGGAACGCAGGGTTTTTAAAGCTCACAATGCGAAGGTTCTGGTTTCTTCGGATACCATGGCCGCTTTTATAGAGCTCGAAATCATCCCTTTCCCGGACGAGGATGAATACGATGTGCTGCCTGTTACAGAAGAAGAGCTTCGTCAAACGCTGGCACACTATAAAATCGTATACGGTCTCGATGAAAAACGGATACGCTCCCTGGTCGAACAGCCTGCATGGCACACTCCGATTCAGGTTGCCAGCGGCAAGCCTCCTGTTGACGGGCAGGACGGCTCGGTCGACTACTACATTAAGCGCGATGCAGAGTACCGTCCCGACTTTGGCGAAGAAGATATCATCGATTACATGAACCTGGAATACTTCCAGATGGCGCGAAAGAATCAACTGCTGTGCAAAGTCATCAAGGCAACGCCCGGCGTGGAGGGAACGAATGTGTACGGTCAGCCAGTCCGGGCCATCGACGGCTTACCTCCGCCCTCTCCTCGGGGAAAAAATACCTACTTTGACGATCAGGAGGTGTTTTTGAAAGCGGAGCGCGACGGCTTAATTCGCTTTGCTCGTCACATCATCGACATCAATGAAGTTTTACATATACCGGGGAATGTGGATTTCAGCACAGGTAACATCCGCTTTTCAGGCGATGTGACGATCGAGGGAGACGTTAACCCGGGCTTTATGGTCGACGCCACCGGGAATATACGGGTCAAGGGAATGGCAGAAGGCGCCATTTTGAGAAGCGGTGGAGATGTCTACATCGCACGCGGCATCAACGGTTCGGCGGCGGAGCCCATTCGCGTCGGCGGAAATCTGCAAAGCGGTTACATCGAAAACGCATCGGTGGAAGTCGGCGGAGACATCGTGTCGGATTATATCATCAACAGCGACATCGTCTGCGCGGGAGACATTACGCTGAGCGGAAGCCGCGAGCTGATCATCGGCGGTTCGACTCAGCTTGCGGGCAATCTGACCGCTAAATATATCGGAAGCGAGCGCGAGACGCCTACGAAAATTGTAATCAGGGGCACGAGAGTCCGAAACGAAGAATTGATCGCTTCTCTTACACGCGAAATCAGCGACCATACGGAACGAGCCGCAGCGCTTAAAACAATCCTGGACAAGTTTACAAAGGACGGCAGCGCCGGTCACGAGCAGCTCGAAGTCGCCAAGGAACAGCTCTTTTTACTGAAGCGTCACATCCTCAAAGCGACCGCCCGGCTTAAAGAACAGGAAGACAATGAGCGCATTGTGTACCGCGGGGCCGTGCTGTGTAAAAAGCAGAAGTTCAGAGGTGCCAAAATCTATTTTGGAGATGAACTGTTTAACCACGGAACGAACGAATTTGACCGCTGCAGGATTTTCTACGCGGACGGCGAAATCAATCTGGGCACACTGTAGCCGGAAGTGAACACCATGGAAAAAGATACAAAACTGGCCAAGGTCGATATCCTGGACCAAAACGACAATCCGCTGGCGTCTGCCACGATCATCACCATCGACGGTAGCCGATTGATGCTGCACGGAGAGGGCTTCCCTCTCCTGCCCGGCAACTCTGCGATTAAAGCGGTCGGCTACTCCAGCGACGGCATGCTGATTATGGAAGGTGTCATCTCGCTTTCGATGGAGGAGCAGCTGAATCTCGACGTCAGCGGCTCCGAGATGCGTACCGACCGGAGAGAGTATTTTAAAGTTAAGACGAACGAACCTGCAACCGTTCGCTTCGCCCGGATGCCGAGCCAGCGCCTGGGTCTTTTGTGCAGCGACCGGATCCGGCTGCGCGACCTCAGCTTAGGCGGCCTGTGCTTCTACTCGAACCGAACATATTTCCCCGATCAGATTCTGCGCATCGATCTGGATACCATCGGGGCGGGCCTGGAGCTGAACATTCAACTGCTTCGTAAAGCTACCGAGCACCACCGGATCGGCTACAGATATCGCTACGCAGGGCGCTTCGTCGATGCAGATGCGGCTCAGCAGCGCATTTTATGTGAGCACATCTTTAAGACGGAGCTCATCAATTATCACAACGAGGTGGAATAATGGCAAAGACGATCGCAATTACCAATCAGAAAGGCGGAGTCGGCAAGACGACGACCGCCGGCACCATCGCAGAGAAAGGAATGGGACTCCATGGCAAAGAAAACCAATAAAACCGAGCACGTGTTGAAGCTCATCGCAACGGAGGAGAGCGACGCGGCAAAAGCGAGCAGCGCAGAAAGCGGTGCATCCGACATCCTCCACCCCGAAAAGGGTCAAACGTACCTGGTGAACCTGACCGAATTTCTCGTCAGAGACTGGGTGGATGAGATTCTCAGAAAAATGGGCGTCTGCGACTGCGAAGTCTGTAAAAATGACACCATTGCACTGGCGCTCAACGATTTGAAAAACAAATTTGTAACATCGAACACCGGGAAGCTGCACGTACAGCTCGAAGTCTACAAAAAGCAGTACGAAACAGACGTCATTGCGGCTCTTACAAAAGCCTGCGTGCGCGTTAAAGCTTCTCCTCGCCACGAAGCAAAGGAGAAGTCATGATCAAAAACTACGAAGAGCTGGATGATCGCCATATCGACGTACTCAGAGAGATTGGAAACATCGGTGCCGGCAATGCTGCATCATCGCTTGCCACGATGCTCGACGAGCGGATCGACATCGGCTTGCCCATCGTTCAAATCAGCGATTTTAACGATGCGATCCACGCGATGGGCGGCGCAGAGACGATGACTGCCGGTGTACTGATTAACTACAGCGGCGAGGCCAACGGCATGATCATGTTTCTCATCGAAATCGGCGAAGCTAAAAAGCTTGTCAGCCACATGCTAAAGGATTTCGACAACATCGACGAGATGACCGATTTAAAGCTGTCGGCGATTAAAGAGATGGGTAACATCCTCGGATCGTCCTACCTCGGATCGATTGCCACGTTAACGGGGCTTGACATTCACCTGTCTATACCATATGTTTCCATTGATATGGCAGGAGCTCTGATGAGCGTTCCGATCATCGAATTCGGGGCGGTCGGCGACAAGGTGATGTTTATCGAAGAGAGCTTTATGGTCGAAGAGACGCACTTTAAGAGCAACGTCGTGATGTTTGCAGAAATCGATACGCTGGCTTTAATCATGGAAAGACTGGGGTTGAATCAATGAGCCGATCGATCGTCGTAGGCATTTCGGATCTGGCGGTTGCGCGAAATCCCGACATCCTGGTGACGTATGCGCTGGGCTCGTGCGTTGGCATATGCCTGTTTTGCGAGCAGACGAACATCGGCGGACTCGCTCATATCATGCTGCCGCGCAGCTCACAGTTCTCCGAAAAAACCCCAAACCGCATGAAGTACGCCGATACGGCCATTCCGGATCTCGTAAAGAAAATGCAGGTACACGGAGCGAATCCGAACAGGCTGACGGCGAAGATCGCCGGCGGCGCAAAGATGTTCGAAACGCAGGGAGACGGCCCGCTGAGTTCCATCGGCGACCGCAATGTCGACAGCGTCAAGTCCATTCTGTCGCTTCTGCGCATACCGGTGCTCGTGGAGGATACGCGGAAAAATTACGGTCGGACTATCTATTTTCATCTCGATCACGGCCGCATGGAAGTGCGCTCGCTTCAAAATGAACGCAAGACACTGTAAGAAGAAAGGAAACACTATGAACAGCTTACTCATCGTCGTAGACATGCAGAACGACTTTGTCGACGGGGCACTGGGCACGCAGGAGGCAAAAGAGATCGTTGCAAACGTTCTGGCAAAAGTCAGAGGCTTCGACGGCACGGTAATCTACACCAGAGACACCCACGAAGCCGACTACCTGACGACCCAGGAAGGTACCCTGCTTCCCGTGGAGCACTGCATCCGCGGTTCCGCCGGCTGGAACCTGATCGGTCCGCTTGCCGGCATGGCCGAAGCTGATGGGAGCAAAGTATTCGACAAGGTGACGTTCGGATCGAAGGAACTGATCGCCTACCTCGTGGAACTCGATAAAAAAAACCCGATCGGGCGCATCGAGCTGATCGGTCTTTGTACGGACATCTGCGTCATTTCCAATGCGCTGGCCGTTAAAGCCTGGCTGCCCGAAGTACCGATTGTCGTAGACGCGGCGTGCTGCGCCGGTGTCACCCCCGAAACACACGAAAACGCCCTTCGTGCCATGAGCGTGTGCCAGGTGGAGATTCTCAACAGCCCGGAGGATTGCTGACCGCTCAAAAAATAACGGAACGCCGTCTTCATGAGACTGGCGTTCCCGGGGTTACACCTGTTTCGCTCTCTTTATTCGGCCACTTTCCGAACGGCGCGCACGATGGGCGGTACGAGAATCAGTTGAACGATGATGCCTGGCCATGCATTCAGGAAGGCGCCGGCTACAAATACGGTCATGTTGAACGGCATACCCGCCATACTGTAGAACGTTCCTGCAGCGAGTCCCCACACGAC
>LSQX01150334.1_pt1 | contig 71169 bp, 93 predicted proteins | sample 654561 | NCBI WGS metagenome assembly LSQX01 (sample SAMN04489861, study PRJNA283612) | anaerobic digester metagenome | isolation source: 4 biogas reactors fed with cattle manure at either 37C or 55C with and... | place: Denmark: Kongens Lyngby | collected 2014
TTCCGGGTCTTGAAGTCCACAGAAGGTAAACGATGTAAATAAAAGGCCAGAGTATCCCGAGTATAACAACGATTATTGTAACAATCATCATTGTACCATAGAAGGTAGGCGCAGCAATAAGCGCCTGTGCTGGTGACATTTCAGCAACGTGCTGGACCGTCTTAGCATTGATAAGAAGCACGATAGGGCGCATGAATAAAACCGTCTCAAAGAATAGTAAAGTGCCTAATCCTAGATATCTAATGAATTTAAAGGGTATTGCAATTGCTATTGCAACAAACAGGACTTTTGCGTAAATTGTGTTAATGAGCTCAATTCTTGAAAGGAAAAAACCACCGCTCAACAAATATGAAATACCCTGATAGAAGTAAAGGGGCGCGTTTTTCACAGAAAACGATATGTATTCTAGGGAGTCCTGCATTATTCCACTAGACCAGGCTTGTTCTAAATCAATTGAATAATCCAGCAGGAAAGGGAGCCCTGCAGGTAACAGGATCAAGAGTATAAGAGTTTTGAAGTAAAGCCCAAACCCTAGAAAGTGTTGAGCACCAGAAAAGAACTCTGTAACCTTTCCGGCTTCTTCAGGCTTGAATTTCTGAAGAAAAAAATAACCAGCTATCCAAACAAGGATTATTGAACCGCATATAATGTATGTCTTATAATCACGGGCCTGTTCTTCCTTGACCCATTTCAGGTCTTTTGGGTGCTGCTCTGCTGCTGCTATCCCGTTAATCATTTTTGCTGAAGGAGTCGCGTTTAATTCATCCGGGAGAGTTCCAAGAGTAACGCCCCAATTCTCGCTAAGAACTTTGTCAGCCCACTCTACCGGCGTTTCTTTAATTGCATCCTTTATCATTTCCTTTCCTTCTTCCAGCCCTGCAGAAGCCGGAAAAGGAGCCAACAAAAACAGAATGAGAATAAAAGAAAGGAGTTTAAAATTCATTTTTACCTCCTTTACATCCAAGACATGTAAATAGAAATTCCAGCGACTAAACACACGCCCATTAAGATGACTGAGCACATACCCATAAGCCCTGAAGCTGCAGATCGGGGAGTCCCTACAATTATTCCACCGAAGGAAGCCCCACCGCATTTAAGAAGCGCTCCAAGTCCCAGGAAGAACACAATACCAATGGACAATAAGAGAAGTTTCATTAATGGTTCGTTAATAGCTTCTGTGCTCAGTACCTCGTTTACTCCTTCCTGAACTGTTATACCATCAAGCCTAACGGCCCCTAAAACAGGGTTAGCCAACATCAAAACCAAAAATCCTATACAAAGTAGTTTTCGTATCATGTTATTACCTTCATTGTGTAGTTAGTATATATACTTACTACAAACTATAAATAACTTTCTGGAGTAACAAAAAAGTAAAAAAAAATTAATAAAGAATTTTCCTGATATAATACCAGGCTCCAAAGCCTAAAATCAGGAAAAGCCCGAATGAAGGAAACAGCCAATCAGCATAAAATTTATCCGGGTAAACTTTCTTAATATGGTCGAAGTGTATTACCTGGAAAGACTCGTAAGGAGTATGAGCCGTCACGGTTAACTTTACCGGGTCGAAAGAGCCATCTATAAATAAAAACTCTCCTTGATGTGGTAAATCCCCTTTCCAGTAGTTGACCTTTGAGAAGTTTGTATATATTACTCCGTTCTCGTTTCTGTGCTGTTCCCCGAGTAAGTAAATATGGTTTACTTCCTTCCCGTCATACTCGTATTTTACCTTTGTAAGCCCTTCTGAAGGCACATAAGCAAGGGAATGAATAGGATACTCGTATAGTATCCCCCTGAGTTCTGAAGGCCTGTTAAGTACCTGTGGAGCTTTCACGGTATCCGAGAAGGCTGCCTTAGATGTTTTGTACTTCTTTTTTGTTGCTCCTGTTGAATTTGTGCTTAATTTATACCATTCCATTTTTACGGTAAGGGTTGCTGTTATGTTTCCGTTCTCGGTTTTAATGTCTACATCCTTTTTGATTTTGGAAACGCCTGTGTTATTCCAGGAGAAGGAAGGAGCTTTCACCGCTTCATACTTCACAAGAACACTATCGTTTTGGGGGATATATGGGACCCCATCAATATTGATAATGTCCTTGAAGCCTATTATCTTTATACCGCCTGCTATCCTTCCTGATTCTGTTTTTTGTACATTGTAATGAATATCTTCCTCTGTCTGGTTTGTGGTCCCGGAGTCGGTGAATTCAACTTCTAAAATATCAAAGATTGAATCAAAGACTTTCTCCGTCATTTCCACAGCGGGTTGATTATCTATTGATATATCGCCTATTGGAATACCCATGGTTTCGAGAATAGCAGCATCCACGAACTCGTTATCATGGATATAGACGTTTTTTCCACCATGTAACCAAATCGCCCGAAGTCCAGGGTCGGAGAATGTATTGAATCTGACTTCGATGTCTTCGGTAGGATACCCTTTTTTTGCGGCATTGTATCCTTTTGAACTCCCGGCATCGCCTATCTGAAGCCCATTTTCACCGTGTTTATAAGCTCCATAACTGTTCCCGCTGTAACTGAAAAACAGATTATACTCTATCAAACAATTTTTACAATTATCTAGCCTCGCACTGTCCGAGGTTATACCTGCTATCCTGTTGTTGTGTATGTGACCGCCGCCACGCACTACCGAAAAATATATCCCTTCATGCTGACAGTTCGAGATGAAATTATTATATATTTCCACATTCTGCGCATAGATGATGTATATACCATCTGAAAACGCATTGTAGAGTTTCATATCATGAATTTTGATATTGTTCGCAAAGTCCCCACTATATCCTCCGATATTGATTAATTTCTCACAATCATGTTCTCTACCAGGTTGAGAATTAGCGAATTTACTCGGTAGGTTTCCAATGTTGCCGTCAATTTGAAACCCGGCAATTTCAACATTTTTTATAGACTCCTGACAACTTATTACGCCTGTTCTGCCTGTAAACCATTGCGAAGAGGTGGAGGATACCCTTATTATCGCGTTAGGGTCTCCGGTTAAGTGGACATTAGATTTTATAATTACTGGACCGTCTACGAGATAGACGCCAGCCGTAAGGTAAACAGTACCGCCGCCGCTCTCACTCATCTTATCAATTGCTTCATTGATTGTATCCTGCTCAGAATCGGACCCTGAACTTGAGATAGTAATTACATCCCCAGCACTTTCCAGTGGCTTCTTTTCAGGTTCCTCACCATACGGAATATACTCAAAATCAGAAAGTACAACTTCTATAGTATCCCCGGATTCAGGCCCTTTTCCTCCATTTAAAACAAGCAAATCAAAACAGGCTCTTGCAGGATCATCCTGTATAGCCTCTTCATCATCATAAGACCATTCAGAAATGATCTCCCCTGAAGAAGTCGCTATACTCCAATGAACTTTCTCAGGAGTCCATTCAATTGTATATTTCAGGTCTCCATCGTCTATGTCACGCGCTACAGAATAATCCACTTTGTCCTCATGTATTGAGGATAATGCTCCTGGTTGCAGGACAAACCAGACGCGCTCATTGTACCCAGGCCACTGATTGATCTCGATATCAATTTCGTTAAGAGGATAAATCCCATCATCGCCGTATGTGAAAAAACCAAGAGTCGAGCCGCGTTCAAGGTTGAGAGATGGTGATTTTACAGTCCATATGAATGTTCCATACTCAAATGAATCAACACTCTCGAAGAGTGCACCCTTATATACTCCGTTTATTTTTTCTAATTTTAAATGTAGGTTTCCGGAGTTGTCTATCCAAGAGCATGATGGATCTGTGTACGGATTATCCCTTGAATTCCAGTTAATTCCAGACCATTCGACGGTTCCGGCTGATGCTAATCCTATCTGACTAAAATAAATAAAAAGTAACAAAATAAAAAACAGTTTCCTTAAAAGTGTCTTCTTTTTGATGCGCATATCCTTTTAAACGTTAGGAAGTTATTTATAGTTTGTGTAGTAAGTATATATGTTTACTACACAACAAAGTGTTAGATATGAACTTGACCAACTGGATTATACTGTTTATCGTGTTTCCCCTTGCTGCTTTTCTTTTAGCGGGCGTAAAACTTGCAGGAAAGTTCTTGAAATTCGTTTTGTGGGGATACCTGGTTACTTTCGTTCTGATGGTAGTCTACACACTGTTTACAGTATGATTCTTTTGAGAGGTGAAAAGAAAATGAAACTCGTAAAGATATTAGGAATTTTACTTTGCTTTGCCCTGCTTGCGTCAACTGCAGTAGCAACCACCGAAAATAAGGAAATGTCAACCGAAAAAGAAGTAACCGCTTTTATTGATGGTTTTAAAGCCTCTGGAGACTTTGCAAACTCAGCATATGACGCTTTTATTGAACAGTACCCAACCGGACACTGTGATATCTGGTCTAATGGTATGATTAGCCTGTATTATTACGATCCTGATTCCCCAAAAGAATACGGCTCAATATACCTCGATAATAACGGAAAAGAAGTAAAACCTGGTTGTAATGCTGGCGCAACCCCTGTAAAAAGCTATACCGGAGAACCCGAAGTAAAAGAGGAAGATAAGAAAGTAAGCGAAGAAAAAGAGATCGTTAGAAAATTACAAGACGCTTATGAGACTGCATCGGCTGAATATCTAATAAATGAAAATGGTGTATATGAAGGAGATTCCGACGGAGACAAACTCAAAATACACAACAACCGCAGAGCTCTCAATCCAACATACGATGGATTAATGGATTTTCTCAAGAGAAATACTATAGACGAAAGAGATTCAGATCCTATACACGGAATTGATGAAAATATATTAAAAGCCTCTAAGATAGCCCTTGAAGCTTGGGTTTCTGGATGGGCTGCGTTATGTCCTCATAAAAATACATCCGGGTTTCAGCATTGTAATGAAAAATGGGAAATCTGGATGGATGGCGATATATCATTTATTCGCCGGATGTCAGTTAAAGCCGGTGATGCACTTCTTATGATCCCTGATTGGGAACTGTCCGAAGGTGCGAAGCTTGAGAGGTTTATAGCTGAAGAAATGGGGATTCCGGTTTATGAGTATGAGAAAGATGGGATGCCTACCCCTTTAACAACTACCTTTTAAGATACTAAGTATTTACTTTCACTCTTTTTTACTATCAATTTGATAGATATTGATAGATTTTGATAGCAAAATAACTACCTTTTTTAAAAACGTATTCGGTTAAACCTGCCTATGTGTTTCTACCTATTTTTTGCATTTTCATCTCTACGAAATGCCCTAAAAACATACTTCTTAAATTCTCTGTATAACATTGTACATTAATGTCTAAATTTAAGGATGTACAAATATTGTACATTGAACTCATAAACACTATATTATAATTAAGTGTAGGATAATACAAATTTAGAATGTATTTTTATGTACTTTGTTCTCTCGATAGCGTTTCGAGCATATGTTAACCTAAATAAAATTAGTTTCTAAAATTAAGGTTTTCAATATGTGGAAATGATCTGAAATTTTGCCTATGTCGAGGAAAATTAATTATTACATAGTATGTAGGAATAAGAGGTTTTCTTCCGATATACCCATACTTCACAGCAAAATGTACCTGAAGAAACACATAGGTACTCAAAATTAAGTCTCTTGATTGCTTTTTTACCGTATGTGTTTTTGATTTTGTTAAATCTGCTTAGTTTACCCTTACAGTAATGTACTAAATTATACTACAATGTATAGCTATAAAAACTATAAATTTATAGTAAACTATAAATTTATAGTAAACTATATATAAGATGAGTGTATAGTATTGTATAGAACATAAGTAAAACGGACATAAGATAATACAAGGGGTGAATTACAATGTACAATCCAGAAAATGAGAACAGAATTTTTGACGACAACAGCACCCTTGAGGAGCGAGTGAACGCTAGTATGAGAAACAAGGAGTTGCGGGAGGATTAACAATGCAAAAAGGAAAAGTAATAATAGCAAACGGCAGCCCTGAAACAAGGGCACGCCTAACAAACTTCAGAAGTCAACTGAAGTTGAAAGACCCCATTAAAAAAATAACAATGGGGGACTCGATAGACTATGCGATTGAACAGGCTGAAAGAGTGCCTGAGTTGGAAAAGAAGATAAAAGAACTTCAGGAAGAAGTAGACATTTTGAACGCTGCTACGAGTGATATGTCTTTGCAGTTGATGAAAGGAGAGTGAAATAAACGAAACTGTCTTCAATTCTCCGCTTTGGTATATTTATATTCCTTCTGATTGTATCCACTCACATAATATCAGAATCTATTCGCCCGCCTGAACTCCGTGACGAATTTAACGGAGCGTGTGTAGAGAAACATTCATTTACGCATGACGGGGCAGAATATTTCAGCGTAACGTTACAAAATGAGGAGTTTCGCCTTCCGTGGTTGGTTACTGAAGGACAGTACAAAACCGCCGAAGTGGGTAAGAATTATAGTTATAAGAGTTACTGGAAAAACGGGGAAACTGTATCATATCATTTAGACGAGGTAGTTTAAAATGAGGGAATATAAATTCCGAGGTAAGCGAATTGATAATGGTGAATGGATAACTGGGTATGCTTGCGACTTCAGTCGCGAGTAGTTGACGAGATCCTAAAATACAGCAAGAAAATCAATGAATTGGAGAAAAGAAAGGAGTGTGAAAAAGTAAATGACTGACAATGATAACTATGGATTGGAAACCGAAGACTATACAGTATATGGGCATGATGGACGAATGAAAGAACCTTACATCTCAGAATATAACAAATTGATTGAAGGTAAAATTACGATTGATGAGTATAGAGAGAGTTCGCAGAGGTAATTATGTTAAAAGAAACATGCTTTCCCGATCTTAAAAAAGTCCACGCCGCAAATCCAAACGCAATCTACATTATAGTCTCAAGATCAAGACCTTCGTACTCTAATAACTTATACAACAGATGGTATATGGCTCTCGCTCCTAGTCAATCTCTCTTCCGCGATTTCAAAAATGGATTATGTGATGAGGAAGAGTACACAAGACGATTCACTGAGCAGATTTCCAAAAGTAAGATTGCTCAAGAAAGGATACAGACAATAAGGGAATTATCAAAAGAGAAGGATGTTTATTTGATATGTTGGGAGAAAACTGGATTTTGTCATAGGTTTTTACTTATGGATATGATAGAAGGGGAGAAGAAAGAGAAACAGGCTACTTTAGGAGTGTGAAAAGGTAAATGGATGAAATTGAAATTAAATGCCCGATATGCGGTGGGCAATTGCAATACTGGAAAGAATACCAAGCTGAAAAAACACAAATGATAACCTTTGGGGGGGAAATCTCTAAAAAGGTAATCACAACTAAACCCGAAGCAATGGATGATATGCAGGGATTTGAATGTGTGGTTTGTGGTTGGGGAGTCAATATCGCACAAGACGTTGAACTTGATCGAAAATACCCACATTTTGAGAAGTGGTTGAAAGATCACGAAGACGAAATCAAGGTATAAGGAGAATAACATGGAAACTGACTATTCAGAAAGAAGCGCTGGAAATGCGCTGAGAAACGAGGTGAAAAGACTTGGTAAAAAAATATGAACTCTATACACTGACCGATCTGAACGGAAACAAATGGAATGTAATGGAAGTCCTCGAATCAATGGCAGATGACGAAATTGATACTGTTTGCAGAAAATACGGAATAGACGAAGTAATCTACTCGGAATAAATGATGATTACCCACTTAATGGTGTGGAGGAAACACAATGACTCTATCAATCATGCAACCCTCTGAAGAAACATATTCCTGCTCTAATTGTGGGCGCGGAATGGGTGAATTCTCAGCTATGCGCTCTCTTGAACTGTACGGTGATATCATATGTGGGAAGTGCATTCATGAGATGGCCGAAGCCAGGAGAGAAGAAGAAGAGAAGAAAGCGGCACTTGAAATTTCTGCGAGGTATGAACATGCCTAAATATCTGGTATATTACGGGGTCAGAGACCAAAGTGGATGTTATGATAATCATTATTATGCGACTGTATCAGCCAACAATCCAACCCACGCGATACAATTGACGGCAGCCTGGATTCCAGGAATAAAAGAAATTGACGTAAGAGGGACAATCACAAAGGAAATAGGGAATAATTGAGAGCTTTTTTTAAGTTTGTCTGCATGAAAAACAGTTTACTTCTTTTTTTCAACCCACCTATCAATAGAACAAATGGCAGCCCCCGCAACACTTAACCCGCTGATGCTGCATACCCCTATAACATCCCAGAAATCTGTATCCTTCTGAAAATGCCCGCATGTCCGGCAGATATTTTGTATTTCAAATGATTGAGATTTTTTCAATTGTTCGTGGTCATGTTTGATTTCTGCAAGAGTGGGAAAACAGTTCATGCACATGATAAAAAGATAGATGTAAATATTAAAAATGAAAATTGAATATAGAGTATTTTATGATGCCCGATGAACTTAATAAAAATAAGATGTTTTTTGGATATACTGAAGATGAATTGAGAAGCATCTTAATAGAACTCGAAAAACATCATAATTATTATGAGATGTTGGATTGGTTCAAAAAAAATGCTCCTGATCAAACATATGTAAATCAAAGGACTGTATTTGGAGTCATAACAAATTATAAAACATTCAATGTTATAAAATTCTGTGATTACAGAAAAACCTGTATCTCGTGTAATAGTGAATTTTATACGAATAATCTAATGACTATATATTGTTCTAAAGATTGTCAGTATAATGAATATAAAAAAAGAAGTATATTAAGGAAAGGAAATCCAGAGTATAAAAGGAGTATAGTACAGATACCCGCTAGAACGCCATACGAAATTAAGAAAAGAACTACATATGATGAGAGTTTAAACTCAGATATTACCGGAAGCGATTCATTATTTTGTGATACTGAATTTTTAGAAAGAATATTGGGAAAGAAACTTAAAAAAACTGATGATTGTAAATAAATATTATTCCCTCATCTTCCACATTTGCTCAGCATCATCGAAGTAAAGTCCCACATCATCTTTTAACTTCTGCCAATATTTAGCATCATAGTCCTTCTCGGAATACTCCTGAGCGCGATGTCTACAATGTGGTTCCCGGAGGACTTTCTCGGCGTAGTCGCTTTGAAGAGTTCCCCAGGTGTATATCTGCCCCACAAGACTGACGTGCCATGGGCGAGCGCGTTCGTCTGCCGGCCCTGTAAACATCCACCTATCAAAACCCTGCCTCTGATACTGAGCTTTCCGGCCTGCTTCATAGCTTGTGTGTGCTGCGTTCTCTCCCAGCATAGTGGCATATACTAGGACTGAAGCTAAAAAAGGCTTCTTAACGGTTCTAGTAACTTCGGAAAGTTTTAAATTTTCATCGACATAAATTGACTTGCGTTTTTGTCCGGTATTGTCAATTACTATATTTTCATTTCCGGTTAAGACATCGTCAAGATAGTTTTTGACATCCTGTTTTGAACCGCCTGTATCCAGTATCTCTTTTGCTTTTGTAAGAATTTGATCCTGAGCGGCATCATTGAATTTTGAAATGTATCCGAGGTATAAAGCTGCAAGTGCGGCTATTTCTGCTTTTTCTTTGTCAGTAAGTCCGTCTTCTTCGGGTTCTTCCGATTTGAACGATTTGTGTGTTTCGGCTGCTGACATTCCTGCGGTGAAGTTGGCAGCTATTTCGATTGAGAGAGCTTCGGCTTGAGATTTGGTGAGTTTGTCGAATGTTGTTTTTAGCGACTTCTCAAAGGTATCGAAGTCAAACATTTACTGACCCTCGAAAAGTACATCTAGAGTATTCCTAGCTTCCTCGTAAGCATCTTTTAACTGTTTAGTTACCCTTTTCTCGTTAAACCCACTCGGAGCCGTTGGAGAAGCTGAGATAACCCCTTCTTCCTGTAGGATATAACATAAACAAGATTTTAAAATGGCATTTATTTGAGCAGGCTCCCCAGCTTCAAATAGACCGTCTGTGTTGCCTCGTATATCATAATCATCTAATCCTAGCAGCCCGAACCCATATTCCTCTCCTAAAGCCTGTAAATCCTCTCTACCCGCTCCTAACCCTTTTATCTGAGTAAGAGTTTCCGCTTTAGTTTTGAATGTTTGAGCTTCCTGTAGTAAGTCAGAGGTATCAGGAGTATCCAGGATAAAGCGAGCTTTAATATCTTCAAACGAATATGTTACTGTTATTTCTTTCTCATTTTCAATTGTAGTGCCCTGCCAGGTCTTCCCTTCAAACATCCTGTTAATTAGCCGGTTTGCAACTGCTTCATATTCTGTACGCTCTCCTGCATGTACGCTATTGAATATTTGAAGGATATTCCTAGAACTAGCAAGCTCTGTGCCTGTAGCCAAAACGAGAGCCATAGGGAACCCGAATGCCTGCCCAATTTCCTCATTGAGTTGATCGATAAGCCCTTTGATAAGCTGAAATGAAACACTCCTGCTTGATTCCACCGGTTTAAGCTCTTGATCGGGGCCTGTTGCATATACTCCACCTTCCTTGAGACACTTTAACAGCGTTTTCATACTTTCTTTTAGGGAATTTTCAAAGGCCATGTAATTGGCAAGTTCAACAGTATGATTAGGAGAGCCGGGGGCCGGCTTCTTTGGAAGTGAAGATAGTATAATTGGATTGCCTGCTAGGTCTTTAGTCTCTTTTAAAATGCCCATTTTGAGATGTATAAATGGACTCAGCACAATAAAAATTAGGTTTGGAGCATTGACTAAAAGGAGCCTCTTTAACCAGATTGCCAATAGAACGCCATCAATCGGCGCAGGATTGCTGATATCCCTGCATTCATCGTAATTTGTAGTGACTAGCCGCTCAGAATTGTGCATGGCTATAATGCGCTCCGCGGAGGCTATTCTAAGATTTGTAATATCTGAGATTCCATATTTTGTTTTATATGTATCGAACAAATCATAAACGCGCGGGTCGTTGCCTACATCACGATCTTGAATGTAAGTAGCGTTGACATCAGACAAATCATTTCCATAGGGAATAAACCAGCTGTCTACGTCTGTAGTTGTTCCATACGTGGACCATGACGTTTTTACCCGGGCTCTCTGATGATATGCTACTATCGAACTGTCCCAGGGATCATTATACATTGTCACGGAGGATGGTTCTATTTTTTCCAGCCTGACGACATTGCCCTTGTTATCAGGGTCCATTCTGCGGTAAGAGTGCCCATCAAGAATAGCAAAATTGAGAAAGTCCTCGCGGAAGACCTGCATGAGGTTGAGGGTTTCTAGGTAGTCTGTGATTTCGTTTATTGCTTCAGAGTAAAGTTTATTGTCTTTTGTCTGGACCGTGAAGTTCTGGAGCAAGACGTTTTTTAAATAAGGATAGATTGTGCCTTTTAAGAGAGGATCAGCTAAAAAAGCTTCCCTTCGGATTAGTGGGGTAGCTGCAGGGAGTTTCTGTTGAGTCTCTTCAATCCATTTTAGCAGGTGTTGGTGTGAAATGTAATGATCTTCTAGGGGTTCAGCCATTCCTGCGCCTACGGGGGCAGCTTGGATATCTTTAGTTGGAGTAGCTGAGGTTAGATTATCAGAAGATGAGGAAAAGAAGAATTTCGGGAACGGCATATAGAGAACAGTTGTTAGAAACGCATATAAAAGAAAATTGAGAAAATGTGATTAAACGCATTCTTTTTTTGACAATGGCTTTTTAAAATAATTTTCTAAGAATTCAGTGTTGCAAAAGAGAGATTCTTCGCTTTTTATAGATAAATAGTCCTCAGTTGTAATATTATCATTTTGTGCCTTGATTTTTATCCAGTACTGCACACTTCTCAAAGAGACATCTACTCCTTGTTTATGCAATCTTTTTACTATTTTTATATCGCTCCAGCCCTTATCATACATTCCCTGGATTTTATCTGATTCTTCTTTTGTAAAAATATTCGGGAGGATATGATTGGTATTTTTTTGGAGATGTAGATATCTTCTATACCTTTTTATGGTAGGTACTCCACATTTAAATTTTTCTGCGAGTTGTTCGTCTGTCATGCCTTTGGAGTGGTATTGTAATAGGTTAGTAGGATCTACCTTTATTCTGGTCATATTCTCATTCCACCTGATGAAAAACTGGTTCCTGTGTAGTCAGTTTCATAAACTTGTGTATCTAACTGTGAGTTTATCAAAATGGAAACGGCCGAGCTTGTAACGTCACACATGTCATCGTGAGCTGCATTAGGAAAGCCCATTAACTCAGTTTCATATTCATTTAACCAGGGAGCCCCAGCTAAAAAATAAACGGTTCCTGCTGAAATTCGAGTGGCTGCAGGGATAAAACGAGTTACTTTATCAGTTTCTGCATTGATTTGTCGAATTGGCAACCCTTCCCTAAGAAGAGTCTGATATAATGAGATTCCGAGCCCGTTCTTTTCGACTGCCTGAAATGCAGGTCTCCATCTCTGGTACTGCTGTTTGAATAGTGGGACTTGATCGGGAGCCTCTAATCTTGTTCTGATCAAATCAATAAGAGCCAGATCATTTGTTGGAGTTTGCGCCCAGGTTGCCAGAACAAAATAGTCAGCTGAAGTTTTTGTGCTGGCTGCAGGATCGCAGGTTTGGTATATTTTGCAATTTGAGAGAAGGAAGTTTTTGTTTTCATCGAGAGAGAGGATATTATTTAAGAGGGTGCAGTATTTGAAATGTTCACGTTTTACTAAGTTCCCTTGTGCTGCGCTTGGACGCTGTTGGTAGAGGGAGAGCCAGGTATAAACCGGGACAGTTGCTTTAATTTTCCGTAGATATTCAACTGGGAATTTACCCTCCCATAAAGATTGATCTGGAGTGGTTCTTATGTCATACTCTGGGATATCTTCTTCGGATAGTGCCGGAAGCGTGATTATTTTACATTTATCAGTTCCTATTTCATGCTCCGACTTGTCTATAATTCGCCCAATCAGATCATCTTCGTTCCAGCGTGTCGCAGTCAATAGAATCGGTGCGTTGTCCTCTCGCCTAGTTAAGAATACGTCTGTATACCATTCGTATGTTTTATCGCGGATTGTTATACTCTCGGCATCTTCACGATTTTTCGTAGGGTCATCAATAATTCCAATTCCAGAAAATCCCATCCCTGTTATTCCCCCTCCAACTCCGCAAGACCTGTAAACGCCCTTATGATTGACAATTTCAAAAATATCAGAGTTCCTAAGATAAGTTCCCTGTGCTGTGGTCCTTACATTTGAAGAGTTTAGTTTTGTATCCGGGAAAATTAGAGAGTATAATGGATCATCAATGATTCGCTGAGTGTCCCTATTCATTCGACTTGATAAATCCGCACTATAAGAACAAGCTATGATACTAGAATCTGGGTCTTTTCCGAGCTTATAAGCCGGGAGTCGCCTGGAGACGATTTCACTTTTCCCAAAACGAGGTGGGGTTGAAACGATTAATAATTCGTATTCTCCATCAAGAAGATTATCTATTTCATCACATATTAATTTATGATGCCAGTTTGTTTCGTAATCTGGTTTTGTGAAAGTGGTAAAATTAATTAATGATTCTGTTGCCTGTTTTCGCCTCAGAAGCTCTTGAAGAATTTCACGCCGTGAAAACTGTTCTTCAAGTTGTAACATTTATCATCCTCAATAATTGCTCTGTTTGGAGGTCTGCAAGCTTGACAGCATTAATATTATTGATCGTAACACCTGAATTCCCTGTTAATTTTCCTAGCCTCTTGTCAAGGCTGTCAAGCGCATCATTAGCCGCCTTGAATGCTAATACCCTGGCGTGTTCATTTTCTGCGTTTGTGGCGAGTGTGAGAAGCCCGTCTATAACCTGTTGTCTTTGTGAGATTGTTGAGATTTCTGCTTCAGCGACTACTGCCTTAAGTTTATCTTGTTTTTCAATAGCCTGTGCCACAATAATTTTATTTGTTTCGAAATACCGAAACAAACAGGATTTTGATATCTTTTGTTTCGCTTCGTTAGAGAGTATAAAGGACATATCATCTAATGACTTCCCTGATTCTTTGAGTGCTTTAGCTCTTGATTCTAAACCAAGCTGAACTATTTTACTTACTGCCATTTATATAGTCCTTTGTTTCGGTTGTGTTTCGGTTTAATAATATAGTTTTCAAATTTTATAATTGTTTCCTTCTATACTTTTAAAATATATCCATTATACTCCAACCCATCAAGTGAAGAATAATCCCTACTATCGACATAACCCATAAAAAAGAAAAATAACAGAGCTGGAACTTATCACCTCTCTTATAATTTCTATACATAAACGGAAGGTATCCAACTGAGTACAAGATATTCGCATAATACGCTTGATCTACCATGCAAGCGAATTGTGCCAGGATGTTAGGGAGAGGGATAAGGAGTTCTATCATTTAGACCTCGAATAAATCAATGTGAAAATATTTATTACCAATCCCTAAAAGAAGGCTTTCGACTAATTCTTCATTGGATAACATTTATTCCCCGGTCTCTTCGATTCTCTTTTTAACATCATACCGTTTTTCAATATTATAAATCAAAGTATCAATCACTGAATCAACGTTTTCAACATGATTTTTATAAGTTATTACTTCCTGTTGAAGCATGCCGTTTTGCTCTTTTAACCTCCGTACAAAATCAGGTAACTTGTTCAAATCATTGTAATCGTAGGCTCTTTTGTCTCCTATTGCGTCTACTTCCTTTGTAGGGACATAAGGATAACTGCGAAGATTACAGCGTTCTAAGACTCTGATGACTATTTTGTACTCTTCTTCGCTTCTTTTTCTGTCAAAAAAGAGATTTTTTATTTTTTCAAACATAATTATTCCTCATCTTCTTCTTCTTCATAACAGTCTTCGTGCTCGGGTTCGTCTTCTCTCGGTTCGCTCTGTCGGATAGGTTGAGCTCGCCAATATTGATCCATGCAGGGGGAATTATGAGAAGGGCCTGATGGGAAATGATAAGCTTCTGGACCTGGATATTTCATTTTAAAATTGAAGTCGAATACTGGCCCCGCTTGAGGCATGATTACTTTAGCCGTTGTAAAGCCCTCCTGATAAGCCCTTCTCCATATGTAAGAACATACCCCTTCATGGATTTATTGAACGCCTGGAAAGCTTCATCCACGTCAGGATATTTGCGAAGATATAAGGAAAGATCGTTATTGAGAAGTTCTATTTTGTGCTTAACGTATTCCGTTTCTGCATCTCTTGTATAGTGAATTTTGTTTTCAAATCTGAAAGCCTGAACTTCTTTCCAGTGATCAAACCTCTTTCTAAAATGTGTAATCACGGAAAAAAGAAAATCTGGATCTTTAGGTTGAGGGAAATTTAGGAAATCTGGTTGTTTAGGATGTTGAATAATACAAGAAATATTGTCTGATAATTGCATGATTGTAGCTCCAATATTTTAAGGAAGTGCATGGAGTGGAAATAGCGTTACCACGTCGTAACGGTAACGCTAAGAAATGTTACCGGGAGAAGGACATCTTACCAATCTAATACATGAAATCGTAACACACTCTAATCTATTCGTGTTATTCTATCTATAATATTCAAAGAAGTTAAACGACATTTTTAGTCAAGTTTTCTTCTTTATTGTTCAATGATTTTTATTTTCTTCACATTTTATTCAAAATCCTTGTTTTTCCCTTGTTCTTATGTTTTGTAGCGTGCGTTACTGGTAACGCTTTGTAACGCTAGCGTTACCACGCGGTAACGCTGATCCTGTTAGCGTTTCTCCAAAAACTCAATGACATTCACGTTCTTTCTATTTTTAGTAAGTACAAGATCATTTGGATACATTTCATAGGCCTTATTCATGACATCATACGCAGCTTTTCTAGCCGAGGATTTCCCACCGTCAACACGATATTTTTCGGGGACCTCGCTACTCAATAAGAATCTCTGCACTTCTCTTGAGATCATGAACCTTTTGCCGTTTCTCATGTCACATTCAGATAGTTTCTTTTTTAGAAGGCCAGCTCGGATTTCCGTATCATTCCCGGCAAACACAGTTTCTTTAAGTACTGGGAGCGAAGCGTCTTCTATTCGGCCTGAGATCAAATCGAATGCTTCAGCAATAGGCATTAGAACTTCTCTACCTTCCTTTGTCGAATCTTCCCAGACACACCAGTCATCATCTGCGCCAAGATGCCGCTCGATGTTCGTCAACCGTTTTAGAACGAGGACATCTGGATCGGTTAATACCTGCGTGACCAACCCTTTAAAAACTGAATAAACTTCAGGGTCTTTCAGTAGTGTCAAGAACTCCTGGACTTTCGGGTTTGCAGTAGCAGTCATTTGCCTCATCTTGCAATCCCGCCATAGGAATTTATAGGGTCGACAAAAAAAAGCGCAGCTTCACTTGATGCACTATCAAGATTGTTGCAATTATGGCAGAGGCATAAGGTCATTGCCCTAGCCCCTGAAAAATAGTAATAACTAATGTTGCTCTAGTCATTGACATCATCTCTATATCTTGTTACTTTTATTTATACTTACATATTTGCCTTCATCTCATCGGTGAAGACATCAGGATATGTATTTTTCAAAGCGTTAAACACCAGTGCACTAACAAACGTTTCCCGCTTATCTGCAAGTTTTTTAAGCTCTACACAAACAATAGGTTTGACAGGAACAGTAGTCCAATTATTTTGTTTCTTACGCGCTACAGTCATATTATCACTCCATCCCTCAATATTATTATAATATATTATAGGGTATAATTAGTATATAAGGCTTCCTAAATTAATTTCACAATTGTTTAATATATCAATATAAATATAATATCAACTCATACTTAATAATTTTATAATATTTTCGATCTAAAATCCATATGCGATGACATATAGTCACAATCGATAACTCATTATCGACTTTTTAAAATAATATACGACTAAACACAAAGTATATATCTAAAAATGTACTAAAAAAGAGTTGTGCAAGTAAACCTTGCATAAAAGAAAGATGAGCATTAACTTGGTCGGGGTTGCTCTAGTCCCAAGTTAATGCTCACTCTGACTTCCGAAATTGGTCTGAACACAAGGGGAGTTTGTTTTATTTAGGAGGTTAATTTCTCCAGAAATGTATATAGTTGAAAACCTATTTAAACTTTTCGAAATGTATCTAATTTTGTAATTACACATTTAATGCAGATCTAGTAGCTTCCATTTCAACTTCAAGCCGCGCAAGCCTATTTTTCAGAAACTCCTCATCATCAAATGGTTTTTTATCTAGTCCTATAACTGTCACATAATTTTTAATTAGCCACTGCCTAACTAGCATTTTGTACATCTCTATCGCATTCTTACGTGTTCCACAGAACACTACCGGCACCCCTCTTGCGTGCAATGAAGCTATCTTTCCCCGGCGTGCCGCAACTGACGCGCCTATATGCTTTGTATTGCGCTTTTTCCCGATAAATGGCGGGCGATACAAGAGGAACTGTTCGAATGTGCACTCTGCGATTACTACCATCTGAGAAAATCTTGGGTCAGCATTGTAACGGTCAATCTCTCTATAGAACCTCGCACAATTCTCAGCATTCATAAGAGTACTATATAGATCTTCACAACCTTTATTTCCTCCTTTTCTTTCGGCTAACAATCCTACCCATCCGGCTATACCATGCCCCGAATAATACGCTTGATAGTCGCCTACCTGCTGAACTCCACAATCTTCTTTTAACAGCATTGGTCTAATTTGATATCCAAGCTCTTTCTGAGTCCAAGGCCTTTGTTCGTTTTGCGCGGTAAAAATCGTAATGTCAAGGAGGTTTACAAATGATGATACTCTTCTATTTAGTATCACCTTTACATCTTCAGTGGCAGCCGGGTACATAGTCATAATTTCATCCGCGTAATCTGCAGCATTTTTAGGAGGCATTTTCAGCCTCCATAATCGCTCTTATTCGCGCAACAGCTTCAGGATTCCGAAGACGTAATAGGGCAACTGTGACAACCATCATACCAACTCCATTAAATCGCCTCAGGTATATCTTCAGCTTTTCCACAGTTTGGATCTGGTCTGGTCGAATATGAGGTTAGCATCGGCTTGAACGCAGCATCTGGATCAGTTTCATCCTGCAGAGAATCAAAACTTTCCTTAAGTTCTTTATCAGTATTGGCCGGCCGTTTAATTTTACCATCTTCGTATAGTTTTGTAAATCTGCTATACGCGGAAAACATATTGCTGCTGCCCTTTCCTCCTAATCTTTTCCAGATAGCCTTGCCTCTCTGTTTAATCGGGATTCTTACCAGGCGTTCGATTACATCCCAGGTTGTTCTCGCATGAGTAGTCCGATACTTCAAAAGCAGGCCGTCACCTTCACATTTCCATTTCAGGATGGAATACCCTTCCACATATGACCAGTCGTCTGGAATGTCAGATGCATATACAATATATCCATATGGTTCTTCTTGAGTGTCTTCTGATTGATTCTCAGGCTCGACTGGTTCACATTCTTTCTTGGAAAGTTCGATATTTGGAGTATCAGCGTTTGTAATTTTGAGAAGCGATTCATTTATACTTTCCAATATGGACTGAGTTTCATCATCTAAGGTAATTGTTATTTTATCAGATGAAAAATTAGAAGGAGGTTCAAAAACCTCTCTTTTCTCCCGCACGCTCAAAATCGTTTTTCCGAAACGGGATTTTCTAACATGAACCATACTCACATAACCTCCGGGTAAAACTCCTCAACAATTGATTTACACTCATCGGGAGCTTCCGGCAATGCTAACGCTTCTTCTGCAAGTTTTTCAAAATCCTTGACTGAATACTGCATGAGTGCCCTTGTATTCATAGTCTGCTGAATAGCTGTTACCATATCCTGTAATGAGCCTCTATATTCAAGATTGACCATGTAAATTGTTGTAGAGGTCTTTGTTCCAGGGATTACAGTATGTTTTGGGGTAAGAGTAAGCATCAGGGGTAGCCCTGCAAGGAGACCGTTTGTAAGCCCCCTGATGAACTCCATACTTGATAAAATATTATTAATAGAGTTCCAGCCAGTAGTTCTAAACTTATAAACACCTCCAACTCTTGGAGCATCATCAAGAATAAGTGATAGAACTCCATTAGGCTTACATTTCTTCTCTTTTATATACGGGCAGGTTTCCGGATTGCACTTTGTAACTCCCCCATCTGAAGTCATTGCCAGTTCCCCATCTCCTCTGCACTTACACGCAGCCGAATCATAGTAAGCGTATGATGTAGGGAAATTAAGACTTGGGTCATCATATGGAAGCCTCACTGGAATTTCCCTGCAGTTCCCCCCCAATTTATCCATTATATATTTATCCGGGGCGAAATCATCATTTATTTTATCCATCGTGGTAACCATGAAATGGTCAAGTTTTGTTGGGAGCCTATATTCTCCACCATTTTTTCCCGGTCTAGTATCTCCCTTTATACCGATTTTGATTTTACCACATTCGGCAAGCCTTGGAGTAAGCCCTTTTATAGTTCTTCCTGGTTTCTTTGCAGAGAACTGTCTCACTGGCTCCAAATCTTCATAAGTAGCATCCTGAACTTTTGCTGAATATCCACACTTTTTCAATTCTGTCTTCGGGGGCTCTGGCTCCTCGAAAGATTCAATAGTATTACTCTCTTCCTGCTCCACAGGCTCTTCTATAGCCCTCACACCGTCCTCAAACAGATCTCGAAGGGCAGCGTTATATTCCTCAATCAGTTTATCAGAATCCTTCCTGAATGTGAATATCACTTTTTCAGAATTCGCCGGATACTGTGATTTCTCGACCCCATCATCAAAATAAATTATCCAGTCTGTAGGGGGTTTCTTAACATTACATTCTAGAGTATACCCTCCCCCTAAACTCATTGTCATAATTTCAGGTTTATCCCCATCAACGAGGTTATACCCATTCTTCTGAAGTCCAAGGAGGATATCGAGTTTTATAGCTTCAGCTTTTCCCATACTCAATCCTCCTTATCAGCTAAAACAAGGTCTCTAACTCGATTAGACGCCTCAGTAAATCCATCCTGCATTTCAAGAGTGATCCCAACAGGCGGCTTCTCAACAAGCATCTTGAGAGATCCAGCAATCGATTCTACAGCACTTAAAAATCGTATCTCGTAATCATCATTCATATTTATAGCTCCAGTCTATTATTCATTCGGGGAATATTCGAACAGGCTCGTCTCCAGGTCGGATATATACAAGGGATCTCACTTCAACCCATGTACTAAGATTGACAGCCAAACTGCCAAACACACCAGCCTGAATATTACCAAAAATTACAACATCAAATTGTTCTCCTTGTTCTGCCCGCAACACATTAATTTTGCTTACAATGCAGCCGAGGATCATTGGTATGTCTTCAGTCCCGTAATACCGTTTTACAAATTTCCCAGGAATGACATATCCAACATTTAGTGGTACATCGTTCTTGAGGTCGAGTATTACCTTTTTTCTCACGTTAACTACTCCAGAAAATTAATACAAGCCCATGCCGGAATTAACCGTGTTTGAAAAATTACTACATGGGCAAAAACTCCTGCCAGGATTCGAACCTGAGTCGAAGAGTCCAAAGCTCTCCAGGATTGACCACTACCCCACAGGAGTGCTTGGCCCGGATTGCTCCGGGTTGCAGTTCGCACGATAGAAAGAGTTTTGGTTATGATGCGTAGGTTTCCCTTTTTTTCTCGATTCAGATAACACCTCGTAATTTCCATTTTTCGTTCTGGTTGTCCAGAAAGCCGTAAGCCGGAATTGAACCGACAACCGATTCCTTACAGGGGAACTGCTCTTCCAATTGAGCTATTACGGCATTATGCCCCCAGAGGAGGAACTGGAGGCGTTCATCATAAACGTTTGTACCCTTCCTTTGTCTTCATTTCAGAAAGACGAGCGCTTATAGCAGGGCGCAGCACGTCACTATATGTCTTAATCCGTTTAGATTCTTTCAACCAGATCAGATATCTGGCATCCTCTTCGGAAAGATCGACCACAAATCGAGTATTTATGTCTGGCATATTTCACCTTATTATCTTATCATTGTATACTAATAGTACACACTTATCATATATAAGTATTCCGAAATGTACCAATAAACGTACAAATTATTGAAAAAAAGAAAATTAATAATTACGCACTCTGCGCCGGGGCAATCCTCTCGTTGTATTTCTCCGCGCCCTTATATGCATCCAATATACTATAAGCCCACACAAGCGGATATGTGGCGAACCCAATAACGATGGTAATTGAACATATATTGATAACCTGAATACATACAAACGCGGAGCCTTCAACGATATCCCCATTGTATACCTGTCCCAACCCAGCAAAAAATAAAGAAGCCAACGCGGCAAGTCTAGGATTTTTCCGTTTTGGTGATACAATTCTTATTTTCATTTTTTTTAGCTCCATTTTTAAATGGATTTTTTGATGTATATTTCCACTCCCCGCTCTAAATAACCAGATCCCCTAAGAGCCTCTACAAGCAAGTTAGCTGCATTCTCAGACTCACACTCGATTACCACAAGACACTCATTAGTTTTTTGAACAGGGGGCTTCTCAGACGTATCTAAGATACTATATGAGTACGACAATAGTTTCATCCTAGACCTGTTCTTCTTATCAGATGTTTTCAGATACCACCTCAGAGTAACTGATTTACCTGCCTCCGCAAGAAAATCAACTTTTACACTTTTCGAAGTGTAGAGCGTGTTAGTTTCTTCAAATGTTGCTAATGTCGTATATACTCCATCAACTTCAGCAACAACTGTTACAGTTCCGGTGACTCCTGCTTTTGCTACATTCATCGAGCAAGACAGTTCTTCAATTTTGATTTGTTTTCCTTCGTGTCCTTCAATTACCGCCGTTTTCTGTAGACTATCAGCATGGTCAAAACCAGAGGCTAATGTAGTGTATACATATTTTGTATCTGTTATAGTTTCCATAATTAAAGTCTCCTATATACAGTATATGGATTTGTTAGCATTTTTTTCACAGCATCAACTTTCTCTTCTGTGCAAATGAGTATCAATTTTGTTGGTTTTTCGTCTTCTATTGACGATTCATATGGGTATCTGCCTGCTCGTTTACAAGGGCTAGAATCCTGCAGGCGATAATCATTATTAAAACGTGGATCTTCATAGCTACCGTTCGTGTTTTCTACTTTATATAGGTCATTTGTATTATCATAGAGACAATTTTCTCTACAGTCAATTGAATATCTGCTTCCAAGAAGATTAGCAATTCCTGTACCAGAAGCAGGCCCTGGCTTGTACGCTTTCCTTGTTCCAACTACAATATTTTTTGTAATCTCGGCCTCAAATGAGTACTTAGACCCGACATCGTAATCCCCTGCTACAATTCCATAACCTAGAGAATTAACAATAGTATTATTCTCAATTTTCACAGGGAATCCATCAAAAGTTATAGCTCCTGTTATAGGCCGATTCACACTTGCAGGCATAGCTCCACAGCCATTAAAAAAATTATGATGTATGTGAACTAATCCAGTATCTATCACATTACCAGCAACCTGGACACCTGGTCCATACGTACCATAAATCTCATTATTATCAATCTCAATATTCTCAGAAATCCAATTTTTAGCAGTCGCCTGTATCTGAATTGCAGGACTATACGCTTCGCCAGTTCCTCCATTGAGGATACAATCATGAATTTTAATATTCTTAGCTGATCGAGTACGGACGGCTGCATTAACCGCCATATCAGCCTTCAGGTTGCAGACTTCGCTATCCTGCGCTACGTACATTATCACATCATGCCCTCCTCTAGATGCTGTAATATCATGCGCTGAAATGTTAGTCCCACCCTCTACTCGGAGAAGGTCACCAAGGCTGTTTTTATAATCTATATTGTAAAACTCACAGTTTCTAGAATTGTTATATGATACACTACTCAGACTTCCAAGCAGGAACAGGTTGTGATATCCCAATCCCCAATTCTTACCATTTTTCTTAGGAACTTTAGCCTGGTACTCTCTTCTGCCATCAAATTTGAAATCGTGAAAAACAAGGCCTTCAGTTGAAGTAGGATATTTAGGAGCAATCAGAGGGATCTGTTCTCCGAAAATGGACGGTGGCGCATTATCCATCAGGGTAAATTGACAGCCTGCACCGTCCAACTCGGTATAATTATACACTCTCAGTCTGGAGTTAATTTCAATATGATGATCCGGTGAAAATTCATATTTTGCTGGGACATTGCCTGTTTTGTTTATAATAGATTGCAATTTCTTAGAAGAATCTACAGAATCAGGAATCACAATTGTATGCATATAATAATATATACTCAACACTATATAAAAAAGATGACAGTATTAATCTTAAAGAAAAAATGAAAAGAGAGAGAGTTAGTTGGGGGTCGTATTTAAGCCGCTGGCTCGTTCCTGACTATGTACGAAGCAAGTTGTCCTGATACCCTGTACTTTTTTGCAACTTCCTCTATAATCTCCTGGTTTGTTTTTCCATTTTTGATTAATTCGCGTACTTTCTCGGAAATGTACTCAGGGACTTCGTAGTGTTTTTTGATATCTACCCGATGCCCCCATACTTCGCCTTCGATCAGTTCAATATTCATCATATCCAAAAATACCCTTGAGGATTCTGAAATTGAGTATAAATACGATTTTGGTATTTCGATTGCTTCAATCTTCGGGCAGGCGTTGACAACGGCAAATAGGTCTAGGTTTGCGGGTCTGAACGATAGATGCACTATCTTTTCATTCGCGTGGAGTGTTGGGATCTCTTCGCGGTTGCTTATAATTCTGATTTTCATTCGGTTCTTGAACTATATCAATTTTTACATATTTAAATAATTTATTTTATATGTTGGAGTTTATTTTTTCAATATTTACATACCCAAAAGTATATATGTAATGGGCACGTATACTATATTGCAGTAAGGGCGAAATGCCCGTAAAGGAGGAAAATATAATGATAACAATCAATGGAAGAACCGTGAACCTTTTTGACTCGATGTATGATTTCGTGAACGATGCTGACCTCACTCACTATGTAATTTCTGATGGGAAAGTCAGAGAAGTCCCATTCGTGGAACCAATAAAACCACTCGAAGACTCATATTTCATGGTTTGGGTTGAGGACAAAATCACGTATGAATGTGATACATACGTGAAAGTTAATTTTGGTGAAGATGACTCCGAGGACTACGGAGAAAGTTTTCTGCTAGAAAGTGCTCTAGACGAAGATGTATATCTGATCTTCACTGAGAAAGTGCCTAGAATTCCAGTGTATGTCCCTCTCAACGGTATAATTTATGAATCTGAGGAAGCAGCCGAGCTTTCAGGGAATCTTGATTAAAGGGGGTAAGAATGATGAAAGCAAAGTGTGTGAAAGGCAACTGTGGGCACGAATTTGAAAATGACCATCCGCAAACCTTTTTTGATACTGTGGATGAAGGAGAAATCCTTTTTGAGATCGATAATGATACTTATTATGTCAAGGGATACGTTTTTTGCCCTATATGTTGGGCTAAGTGTACTGAGGTCAAAAAATGACCTCTCAACTAACTTTTTCAAACATAATATACACACAAATAAAATCATCTTCTGAAATCAGACCAACCGAACGATCCGAAGGCAAGCTTAACGCTAGAAGCGTAATTAACAGATTCGTCGATGGCGGTTCAGGACTAATAGATGTCCTAGTTTTGAAAAAATCTATTACATTCATCCCTGGTGACTCTATAACATTCAATGAGTGCGATATACGATCCGGCACACGAAGAACGTTTTCAAAACCTAGTACAAGCCTCAAGAATCGTGGGAGGCTCCCAGTAAAAGTAGGTTTTTTCAAGAAAATCGAGGAAGGCGATACGATTATTATTATTTTGCATGGAGATTAACATGGAAACACTATCAAAATTATTATGTTCTGCTAGAAACATCGAAACTGAAAAAGGCGATCTTTCAGGGCAGTGTGTGTTTTGTGGGTTTGACACCACAGAAGGGCACGAAGCCAAACTGAAAGATACGTTCACAGCATACGATTTGATACAGGGAGGTTCATGTATCTGCCCTGAATGCTGGCATGTATACAACGAGCAGATGTACAGAAAGAAAGCATGGGCGGTCACTCCTTCAAAATTCACCGAAATTAAACGTGACGCTGCAAAAGAACTGCTTTTGAATCCTCCTGAACCTCCTTTTGTAATATATCTCACACAGTCTTGGAAAAAACAAGGCTGGATCAATCTAATCAATCGAGTCCAACACTCTAAAACTAATTACACAATAGGACTTGATTATGATTTAGTCGAGGTGAGCACAGAAAAACTCAAAGAACATTGTGAACTCATCACAGAACTCCTTGAAAAGAAAATTACAAAAACTGAGCTCTCTACGGGCCAGTTCAAAGCGAAGAGCTATGAAAAGCTCGAGTATGATATTGAACTTATTGAAAAAATAAAAATATTAGCCGGTAACAATCTTTGGAATCTGGCTATATTTGTGAGCTGATAAAATGGACATCACAGACAAAGAATTACGCGGACTGCTGGCAAAAACACTATCTGGCATATGGAAAAGAGTTCCATGGAAGGATATGACATCGATGAAACGTTCTTCAGTTGATGTATTCTCAGAAAGACTTCGGGCGGCATCTGGTATGGAAAATGTGCCTCAAATGCTTGAGAAGGTATGTAAGGGCTTAGGGCTCCCATCGGCTACTATGGATACTTTTGACATTGATATCTTGGAAGATGAACGAGAAAGAGTAAGAAAGATGCTTGGAAAAGAGGCTGTCTTAGTTGCTCTTCTAACTCAAAAAGAAGCAAAAGAACAGTTTGAAATGGCTAAGAAAATGAAAGGAAATGCAAGTTTAGAGGGATTCTAATGTCTGTATTGAGAGTACCAGGATTCATTACCGCGCAAAGCCCAATCCATCACGGAGGAGACGAGAAAGCAGGCAACCAGAGCCTGATAAGAAGGCAGACGTATATAGTAGATCAGGCCCCTATTGAGATTCCTGTGATTTCTGGAAATGCCATAAGGGGAATCCTGCGCAGGATGATCTGGGACGACCTGCTTACTAGGGTAGGCTATACCCTCACAAACATGAAAATCTATCACATGCTGTTCACAGGGGGCATCCTAGAAGCAGTTGATAGCAAGGATTCAGGGGTTATTGATATTGACATGAAAAAGAAACTCCGTGAAGAACTGCCTCCCCTCGCGGTCCTAGGTACAGCTCTTGGTAATCAGATGTTCGAGGGAAAGCTGAAATGCGCGATTGCCCAGCCAATCTGCTCAGAACTGAAAGATTTTCTACCGGATGACCTACCAGTCAAGCCAGATGTAAGCATCTATGAACTCGTATCATTCGATTTCATGACCCGCCTAGATGATATCAAAGAAGCTAGGAAAGAAGGCGAACAGGCGCATCAGATGCTAATGAGCTTTGAGGTAATCAATCCTGGCACAGTTTTTGTTCATGCTTTCGCCCTGGACAATCCTAACGAAGTTGAGAAAGCTGTTCTTGCCCGCGCTCTAAACCTGTGGAGAGAACATCATTTGGTAGGTGGAAAATCTGGTGTAGGCTACGGAACCGTGAAACTGAACTATGAACTTGATGACGATTCAGCGTACCTCAAGTTCATCGAAGATAACAAAGATCAGATCTGTGAAACTCTGAAATGGCTGGAATTAAAATGATGCCTAGGGTATACAGAAAACTAAGGGGGTATAATCCCCCTACTAATTTTGAACCTTTCAAAGTGGATGTTGACCTCGGAACTCCTATCTTGCTTGCACATCCATATATCCACGGAGACGCAGTTTTAATGGCTCTCCTGATGAAACAGGTACTCGGTGATGAATATTATAATCTTCCTGCATCATCCCCTATACCTGTACATAACCTTCTCAGGCTACCTCTGAAACAAACAAAAGGTGTTTACCACGCATCAGTATCACAGTTTGATACGGATATAATCAAAACTGAAACTGTATATAAAAGATTTGATGAAGAACACCTCAATCATGTGAACACAAAAATTAAAAGAGTTCGTAAGGGGCAGGGATTTTTCAAAGATTATATGATCAAATATCCAGTGATCCCTACAAAAAAAGTAACATTCTATTTTAACGGTAATATAAAAGAGTGTAAGAAGATACTTACCGATCTTATCGCGCTTGGAAAGAAAACAGATATAGGTTATGGGATCGTCCGTTCCGTTTCAATTGAACCTACTCATGAAGATAATTCTTTTGTGAAAGATGGAAAGTGTATGAGACCTTTTCCAGCGAAAGAATTCGAAAGTGATTATGGGTTCCCTTCGGTAGCTCGAAGACTTGCCTGGAAGGCTCCATATTGGGATAAGAAAAATATTGCAATGTGTGCGGCTCCTGGAGCGATATTCTATCAAAGGCTGTAACAAATCACAGTTTATATTTTTCATTTTTGAGGTGGATAATGAAAAGACGTTATAAAATTGCAGCTATTGATTTTGACGGCACGATAAAACCCACTGAACAAAGTTTTGACGGCACGATAAAACCCACTGAACAAAGTAATCTATATGAGCCTCCTTCTCAAGAATGTATACAAACGCTGCACGATCTAAAAGCGAATGGTTGGAAATTGGTATTGTGGACATGTAGAGCAGGCAGGAATTTAACGGCTGCAAAAAATTATCTCAGTCGATATGAAATATTGGATCTTTTTGACGAAATTAACGAGAATGTGCAACCCATGCGATATAAAACCTCTCAAAAAATAGTAGCAACTGTTTATATAGACGATAGAGTTATAGGGGGGTTCCCTGGGTGGGAAGCTGTTCGGGATGAATTGATAGGGGGAACTATTGCTAGGGGCTGATTAGTATGATCGAAGGTGTAATACTCATAGGGGTAGGTCGAAACCTTAACAGGGCAATTCGTACTTGTTATTCTTTTGGAGTTTATGATATATACTGTCTGAATTGCACAGATAAATTAACAGGTAATTTATTTTCAGCAGACAATAAGGTAAGGATTCATAATATAAACTCTCTTGAAATGTTCAATATTAATGAAATTTTAGGATTCGAATCGAATCAAAAACTTGAATCGTTACAAAAACAGTCCTTGACAAATATAAAATACATCGCTGTGGGCGGCGAGTCTACTACATTGACTAAAAAAGATTTCCCAAATATGGTTAATATAAAAACCCCAAATAAACTTTGTCTGACCACTGAGGCTGCCCTCAGCATTGCATTATATTATACATCTGTCAATCAACAAGGTGATACCTCTTGATGCCTGACGAATGGAGAGAAATGTTTGAAATGTGGGCAGATCTGCCAGAATACGCAGACCGAATCAAGAAAGCAGAAAACAACATCAGACAAATACTAATTACTGAATGGCCTGTTGTTCTCTATAGTGGGGGAAAAGACAGTCTTGTACTGTTACATATGGTTATGAAACAAAATGACCATGTGCCTGTATACTATAGTGATTCTGGCTATGATTATACATCTCAACAAATCAAGATGCCTAAGCAGATGACTGATGATATTCTCAAAATCGGACGAGAAGCAGGCGCGAAAATACTATATAGTTGTGGGCATCGTGATCCAAACTCCAGGCGGTTCTTTGGGAACTTGTTTCGGGTAATGAAAAAACACGAATGTACAGTCGAGCTTCTAGGTATTAGAGGCGGGGAAAGCTCCATGCGTGACGCTCGGGTGAAAGGTCCGCTAGTGCGGATGGAAGGTAATAGGAGAGTAGCTTTCCCCTTGCGTAATCTCGATTGGAGGGATATCTGGGCATATCTCGTAATTAATAACATAAGGTATCTTGATTATTATGATAAATATGCGGCAGTCGAGGGTGGATATGATAAGGTAAGGCTAACTTCCAGGTTCAGCCGAGGGATGATTCATAAAGGCGGTTCTTATTATATTGATGGAGTTATGCTAGCGGAATATCGCAATGAGAAGCCAGGGGATTAAAATAATATATTTAATTGTTTTATTTTTTTCAACATTCGCATACCCAAAGGTATATATGCAATGGGTACGTATACTATAGTACACTCAGATATCATAAGACTGGAGCAAACTAAAATGAGATTCAAAAATATCAACACAGCAATTAACCAGGAACTTGGCAGGATTGCCGGTGTTCAGCACAGGCAATGGGGAATACGAAACAGAGACCGACCAACTCCACTAAGTTTCAAAGAGTGGCTCGTGCAGGGAATTAGACACTACGAAAAACAGGGCTTTAAATTTGAATTGGTTGACAGGTACACAATGAAAATTACTCCTCCTGGGAAAACTGCAATACTCCGAACCTGTGCAGATTTCAATGATGAATATGAAAACGAATATCTCCCGAAAATAAGTGGAGTAGGAAGGCGTATTGGCGGAACAAGAAGGGGGGAATAAATGTCTAGTCGGAAAAATACCATAGTAACAGGCTGCACAGGGTATGTAAGCAGCCAGACATTTGACGGCTATCACATGACTAAGAAATGCTCTGAATGTGAAAATGATTTAGCGGAATGTCAACTTTTCAGAAAAACTTCAGGGTTTACAAAGATCAGGACTAACTGCAATAAATCTCTGAATTAGTGACCTACTTTACTATTTTTTTGAAAATTCGTTAGAGTCTTTGCTGGACTGAGGGACTGGACAAATCTTTAATGATCCATCCTCGAGCAGTTCAATTCTTATACGATCACTTTTTTTGATTTCGTTGCTTTTTATCCACTGTGGAGGAAGAGGGATGAAGAAGGATCCCCGGATTTGTTGCACCTTTCGGCCCCAAAATATCAACATGCTTTTTACACCACTTTATCTATATGTTTCTACACTTATTTATAGAATTTTCAAAGCGATTAAACCCCCCGGGGATTTAAAAACTAAAGTAAACCCCCTGCTTTAGTTTCCTGCTATTCCCCACGAATTCCCCTTTTTATCAGTAATTGCAATAATTTTATCCCCCTCTTTTGGTTGAGCGAGTTTCAAAAGATAATATCGTCTCGAATGCGCAGGATAAATTAAACACCGCTCGCCAACATTCGGAACTTTGAAAGGATAAAATATATACTTATATTTGCCACCGTCGGACGGCAAGACAAGCCCCCAATCACCAGGCTTTACAAAATCAGGTTCTTCCTGTTCTTTATAATCGATCAGCGAAGGTGTAGCCGCATAAAATCCCATCCTACTAGCTGCTCGGATTGCATCGGTGTATACAATATTACCGTAATAATTGCCACTTGTATTCCCATCAAGTCCGTTGCCTGTCGCCTGAATAGTCGTATTATATCCAGACGGACATACTACCCCATACCCAGTCCATGCTTGTTTTGTACTGTTATTCGTGAGAAGAGTTCCATTTATAATATTATCTCTTAAATATATTGTAGTCGGAGCCCCAGCGGCCGTATACACTTGAAAACCCGTATTATAACAGTCTTCAATCGTGTTTCTCTCAAATATTGCTCCGTTCCATCCACCAATGGATATTCCACCGTTATAATTTATTGTGGTAATCCTGCCTGCTCCTCTTATTATGTTATCATGAATATAGAGCCCTTTATCGGATTGATTTGAGCCTGTACCATACTCAATAATCCACATCCCCTCGCCCCAGGCGTTCACAATTTCGTTGTCGTGCACTTCCACTCTTGACATATCATAGATATCATCGCTGTGCTCAATTTGAATACCAGGATTGCCAGCTAATGAGTTGAGTGCGTAAGGCTCCATGTAATTATTAAATATCTTTCCATTTCCAGTATTGAAAATGCGATGCGCGCTATTTGTTCTAATCTTTGTCCGGTTCCCATAGATCATAAAATTAGATGAGCGTAAAAAGAAGCAGCCATCGTGACACATTCGCTCTACAACGTTATTATAAAAATACAGCTCAGAGCTGTTCGCCATTCTCATTCCATCAGATTGTGAATCGTGAATATACATATCATGCATGGAAATGTTTGTGGCATTTTGAAAAAACATTATTATATAGTTTAGTTTGCCGTGAATGTAGCCAGACTGGTTATCTTTGTTTGCGTCAATCTCAAAATAACAAACTTCAACGTTTTTTATAGGGCTAACTCTCTGTTTCAGGAGAGGCTCAGTACCAGGGTCAGTCGCTGTATAGATATTTGGCCAGCCTGCATTATTTTTGAGCCTGAGTTTTGCGGTCTCATCGCCTGTGAAAATCGTATTATTCCCGACTATCAACCAGGATGCAAGCTCATACGTGTAGGGCCCTCTCAGATAGACCGTAATAGGATTGCCATCTGATCCATTATTATGCGCGTATAAGAGCGCTTGGTTGATCTGGACATCATCGGCAGTCCCATCTACAGTATACTCATCCGTTCCAAGATTCGAAACATATACTGTGGTCATGCGAGGGACACCGTGACAAGTTTTCCAGAGGCAGTTTGAACTACTGCAGTATTATTCTCTTCATTGATTGACAGGACCGTGCAGCTCTCAGGAGTCAACTGTTTTGCTATATTATCTTCTACGATGGATTGAGTTGTATCTACTAGATCGTCTATAATGGGCTTGTAGTAGCCAGGACTGAGATAATCCGACCAGGGCGCAGTGACAATAGGGTCAACTACTGAATAGATCATGTCTGTGATTGCCGTAACCTGTACAGATTCTATCAGGTGTTCACTTGAATATTTCAGATCAGAGATTCTCAACCATCTAGGGCGTGGAACTCCTGATACTTCAACTAGATGAGTGCTGTTAGCTGCATCCCTAGGATCGCAAGCTGCAACATATTTGACTTGTGTAGATTGAGTTAATCCTTGCAATTTATTTGAAAATCCTTTGCCGAAACGAATTCTTTGGTACAGTTCAAAATCGAATCTATCAACAAACGACATTGAAACTGTTACTCTTTCTGAGAGGAAATAGAGTAGCCATTTGATTGCTTCGCGTTCGGCGGTGCTTGCTTTTTCAGTAATAGCATTATCTTCTATAGTGTATACCTTTGCCTTTGCTTCGCCTGTATAAACTTCATAAGAAAGCGCCTGAGCGACTACACTTTCTCCATTCTCGCTGAGAACTCCATGCACGATCACTGAGTTGTATTTTTCCTCACTTTCATTGACAACTTGGGGATCACTAGCAAGTTTGCAGTCATTAGCATCTAAGATGAGAGGCGCAGGCAGATCAAAACCGTTAACAGGCTCGTCAATCCGTTCAGGAGGGACAAAATAAAATTCTGGTCTAGTTATTATATGACCATCCACTTCTCTAGTCATCAATTTAGTCTGATATAGACAGCCTGCGTAGCTAGCTAACTGTTTTATTGCTTCCAGGCGGGAAGTTTTTGGGGAAAATATGAACTGTCTAGGTTCTCGGTGAGTGTCAATGATAGTATTTGGATAGACCCCAGATTCAACTGGATCAAGGATCCTGTTTATCCAGGTTTGGATAGAAACATCCGTGGTATCAACTATTTGAAAATTCCAAGGAACCGGCTGAGTAACCAAATTCAAGGTTTGGTCCGCAGCTTGCATTTTTACAGTTTGACTATATAATCCATGTGTGGGGGAGTTTGTAATTACTTTTCCATGGAAAATCAGGTGAGGGTTGCCCTGTGCATCATATGAATTATGTTTTATTGTGCTGCCTTCTGGGGGAACTGTCAGGTTCTGGAATTCAGTGGATAGCTGGGTATACGCGTCATTGATAGATTTATTAACCTCACATGAAACTATCGCATAATCTCCAAGCTCTCGCCGCTCTTTGAATTTTGGTTCACTCGGATGTAAACTCAAATATGAAGATGGAGCACTGATATAATCATAATATACTTGTGGAGTTTGCCACTGTGGTCTATGCGAGATCTTGATTTCAGGGATTACCTCTTCAGTTGTTTCTGTAGTTGTCTCGTAGTATGCCACACCAGATTGCCTTTTTATTTTGCCTAAAGTTCCTGTTATTTCTGTAATTTTTCTAACTCTAATCCAATCTATTACTAAATCCCCACGGTTTGTAACACTGTAAAATGATATCGGGATATTACCGGATGGGGCTGTTACCGCCATACTACGTCTGAAAACCCCATCTACATAAAATCCCACATTTCCAACTTCGTATGCAATTCCATAATTATAGAAAACCGAGCCTCCTCTGTCAACTCCGTCATCAGTATTTGTATATGTAGATCCATCGTAGGTGTGCGTATGATCATTATAGTTCGTACCTACTCCACCAAGCCAGCACGCTCTCTGATTTGTAGCCGACCAGAACCCACAAATTGTTTGATTTTGGCTAGGGTGATACATTCTCATTTCCAGGATGGTCCCAGGCCCAAACACCGAGGTTCCTCGGACTAGACTATTTCTATCAGTTGCCCCTACAACTAAATTAGAATCGCTTACAGTAGCGCCCCCTCCTTGAATAGTCCATTCGGTGGATAAAAAGCCCCCTTCGAAATCATCAAATAAATCGAATACTTCAGATGCTGAACTTTCAGATACAGCTGCTCCATTGCCAAAAAAGAAGATTATTTTATTATGTCCAGCAGGCAGTTTGACCCATACTGAAAACTCAGTAAATGTATATGATTCAAGATAGTAAGATAGTTTGTTTCCAGCTAAATCAAAAAATCTAAAATCTCTACCGTCTTCAGTCATTCCTGGACGATAGGGAATTGAAAGAAGAATCTGTTCGCCACCGGCTGCAATATCAGATAACTCTATTTCTTGCTGGTATTTCCATCCATATAAGGGCCAGACGTCACCCATTCCTTCAATATGCGGAGTTACAGTAACGAGAGTTTCGTACTGTTTAGTGCCAATTACGGCAGGATTGCTCTTTGTGAGCGCGACTCCATTCCCATAATAAAATTTAATTTTTGTAAGTTGTGGGATATGCCTACTGTTAAAGATTTTAGAATCAGAAGTTTTAAATGTTTTTGAATCGGCAGTTAAAAACGGTTCCCAATAACTATAATCAATCCAGATATCAAGAAAATCCTGAGTAATATTAAAAATATTAAATTCTAACTCACGATCATCCATATCAGTAAATCTGAGGTCTCTTCCGTCTACAGTCATACCAGGCTGAATAGGGAGCCGGATTCTAGCTGGGATCTCCTGTTCATCTAACTCAATTTCGCCTGAATATTTCCATTCTGGGTATGGACTATTTATCTGAGGATTGTAGTAGAGAGGCTGTCTAAACATTACCTGCCCTTTCATCGCTATTTTGGAATGTGCCTCTTTTAGAGTAGATTTTATGTGGACAGCCTGGCTCATCTCGATTTGTGTATATGCCTTACTTATTGAATTATCCCAAGGATACCCTTTTGGCTGAGTTGTGAATTTCCTTCCAAGAGTTATTACAGGCATTACAGCCGAATATTTTCGAACCCTTACCCAGTTTATTCTTAGTGTGTGATCTGCTGAGACGTAAAACTGAACTGGAATCATTGAATTTGAGGGGGGCATTGTAGTTGTTACAGTCCCTCGGTACGCATCATTGACATAATATAGGGCAGAAGACGCTAGCCTCACGATTTTGTATGTATAATACGTTGTGCCTCCCCTATTGACTCCATCATTCGTCCAGGTCCCACTCGATCCATTGTGTGAAAATCTATGATCGTTTGCAATCGCCGACGTTGACCCATGCCAAGCAACGGCATGTTCAGTTGCAAGATCTCTAAAACCGAATATCGCTTTATTTGCGATACATCCACAATGATTAGCTCTGATTTCAACTAACGTATTTATACCAAATTTATCCGAACTCTGTACAATACTGTTTAATGTTTTGTCCCCTATAACTAATATAGAGTTCGAAAGTAACGCACTCCCATGTTCAAGATTCCATTTGCCAGAAATCCAAAAAGTATCAAAATTATCGTACAGTTCAAAAACGGCTGAGGTATCACTAGCTGATATTACTGCTCCATTTCCGTAGTGAAGATATACTACTGGAGCGTCTGCTGGAAGTTTGATCCAGACTACTGCAGATGTGAAATTGACTATACTTTCTATTGCATATGGAATTTTAGCTCCATCCACATCTGAAAATCGAATATCTCTGAAGTCTGCCCTCATTCCTGGAGAATATGGAAGCACAAACGAAACCTGAAGCCCTTCGGTAGATGAAGGATTGGTTATTATCAGTTCTCGCTTATATTTCCAGGCTAAGTAAGGGTTTTGCACAGTTACACCTAGTTTAAATTAAGGTTTCTGAACGATAGCCCAGAGTGAACAGCCAGTAATACTTTGTCCAGTGTCCAGATTTACGACCTTTGCACGGACGAATTTTGCAGCTCTCTGCATTTGAATGAAACTTTGTACAGTTTTACCAGCTTTTACCTGAACATCTCCAGAGTCACATGGAGACGCATACGCTCCTATAGTAAACGAAATTGAAGCTCCTGCAGGGTCCGCATACAAATCAATTCTCGCGCCTTTTGTAGCGGTCCCTGAGAAGGTCATCTGATATCCAATACCAAAATCTACAACATTGCTCAGGTCAACTCCAGTACTGTCTGTACTTTCACTATTAGCAGCAATAGCCGCTCCATTCAAAATTAGTATAGACTCTTTTGATAGTGCCATAATTTTCACTCCTTTATTCTGGGATTACAGTCCCAATTCCTGTTTTTAAATTATCGATAATCGTGTCTTTTGTATAGTTTTCATTCTCTCGAAATGCTGAGATCAGATCATCCTGACAGCTTGCCATTCCTGAATTTTTGTTCCACCGAATAGTTACAGGTTTAGCCTCCGAACGAGTCATGTTTTTACCGATAACAAGCGCAGTAACTTCGTAGATGTTTTGGCCTAGCGGTTTAGCATGTACTGAATCTGCTATAATGATCTCGTCCCGATTGATGCCTTTCTTTTCCGTTTTTTCATACTTATCAGGATCACCTTCAAAAATTATAGGAGGGATTTTAACGGATTTCATTTCGGTTAGAACCGAGTTTCTATATTCGATTTTCTCAGCTTCCTTCCTGAAATAATCAATAGCTTCTTCAGTTGCGAGTATAACAGCCCTGCGAACATCCTTATTTTTTTGATTCTTTTGGATTATAAAATCTTTTTGAGGGTTGCTGCCATCTGAATATTCATTGGCAATGTCCTTGAGCACGAGATGAACTGCGCCGGAATCATCAACTGAATATGGAGGGTCATATACAGGTACAATATTGAGCGTAACCATTACAACACCAGAACCCTTGTATTTGTATTTGTAAGTGTGATTTCTACGCTTTCACCGTCTGAATAATTTTTATTTTCGTTCAGGACATGCCTTAAAAACATGTCACCAGTTGAGTTGAATATCCCAATCTCTCTGATTGTTACCGGTCCTGTAAACGCATACAAGATCGACCATTGCGAGACACCAAGACTTATGTAAGATAGGTTAGCCTGTGCTCTCTGAGCGCCATATTGCGTATTTTCATTCTCTAATGCAGTACTTGTAGGGCTTTCAGCGCCTGCTCCAGTTCCGGTTGCCATGTATGTATATGGAGTTGGAGGATTGAGGCCTATTAGCAGTCTAGCTGACCCTTCCAATCCAGTATCAGTTATGGTTGACGTGTTATCACTTCCTCTGTTCCATCAGGATGTATCCTGAGATGTTCAGTTATAGTGCCGTTTCGGTCTCTTGATATAATATCAATGACAGTTGACGGACTCATACGTGCATTATGTTTGCTCAATATTGATCCACCTGTGAAAATTTTATTGAATATGTGTATTTTCCCGAGCCTCTGATTATTTCTCGAATTGCTCCAAACTCAGCTATATAACAATTTTGATAAGTTGTATTTCCAATAACAAGCTCGCCGAAAGTGCCTATTTTTGAGACCAAATTGGAAATTTCGGAATAATTTTCTGTAAAACAGTCAAAAGCTCTGGGGAAATCTCGAGTAACTGGACTGATTGCACCAAAAATATCCCCCTTATAAAGCTGCACTTCCCTTGTGGTAATTGAGTAATTCTTTTCGTACTCTTGGTATGCAGATACTTGCAAGCCTGTAAATGCAACAGGGATAAGATAATCACGATTTCCGCTCATTTGTACAGCCCCCTGGCTCTCCGTTTGTTTGCTGTATATTTGTTAAGCTCTTCAATGAGCATTCGAATGTCTACTCCGCTTGCTAGTGTATTTGGACCGATTGTTATCGTATCTCCTGCGTTGTTTATTGTGTTTGAGATTGACGATATATTTCCAAGTCCGGACGAAAACGAATCTACTGGAGATTTCACTCGACCCAGGGCCGCTTCAAGCGGAACCGCAAGCTTCCCAGTTTTTTTGATAGATTCCAGCATAGGTTCAACAAAGACCGAATCCCAATCAGGGATTTCCGAGAATGGACCGAATTCAGCAGGAGAAAAGGGAAGATACCTTCTAACTTTTTTAAATGTAGTAGATATGGATTTATTAACTTTTGAAGCTGCTTTTTTTACTCCTGTTGCAACTGAGTTCATAATCGAGGAACCTGCACTTTTTGCAGTGCTGGAAGCTTCAGCTACTGACTTTTTCAGTGGAGTTGAGATTGCACTTGACCAGTCAGGAAGCTTTTTAAAAGGCCCAGTTTCCGCAGGAGATGAAGGCAAATATCCTCTTAATTCAGAGAGCATATCTTTTGCTTTTTTAATCGCTTTATTGAATCCATCAACGATTGAGTTATATAGAGCGTCTAAAATCGCCTTGCCAGCATTTGCAAATGCTGATGCATACCCTTTTATTGTTCCAGGAAGTCCTGCGATTGCTGAGATAAGCTGAGACCCTGCACTTTTTACAGCTGAAACAATATTATCCCAAGCCGTTTTAATTGCAGTATACAGCGCGCTCATAGCCGCTTTAATCTGATTAAACAGATTCTGTAGCGAAGAATATAACGAGCTTATTATACTCCGTAGACTACTCGAAAATGAGCTAGTTATTGATTTTATGGACTCCCAGATAGAATTTAAGGCCGCGTAAAAACTTGAAGCTGCGTTTCGAATCTGTCCAAATATATTTTGAAGTACTGAGTACAAATAATTTAATATGTTATTTATAGAGTTTGAGAAATTTGTAGTAGCTGACGCTATAATCGACCAAATGGAATTCAGAGCATTATAGAAGCCGTTTGCTGCACTCTTAATCAGATCAAATTTACTCTGAATATAAGAATACATTGTGGAGAGTATATTAGATAGGGACGACGCAGCCGATGACGTGACTGATTGTATACTCGACCAGAACAGCCTCCAAAATGCAAGTATTAACGAAGATGCGTTCTCTATCAAATTAAATTTACTCTGAATGTATGAAATCATTGTAGATAAAATTGAATTTAAAACTGAAACTGCTGTATTAATGGCAGTATTGAAATTATCCCAGTGCATACGCCATGTGTTTAGAAGATTAAAAGCTGTAGTTTTAACCTGATTAAATTTGTTCAGGATTTCTGTATACCAGCTTTGGAGTTTAGCTATGACATCCGAGACTGCTTGGGATAGAGTTAATTTTATGTTATCCCAGTGAGTTTTCCAATCGTTAAGAAGGTCAAGTGCAGCTGTTTTTATCTGGTTGAATTTATTTACTACATCAGTATACCATGATTGTAATTTGGCTATGATATCAAAAACTGCTTGAGTAAGAACCGCTTTAAAATTCGTCCAGTGTGTAGCCCAATTTGACAAAAGAGTTTGGAGGTATCCCGTGATTGCCCCCGGAAGCCCGGAGATGTAAACTTTAAGATTATTTAGATGATCTTTCCAACCGATGTATAAATCATATGCGTATTTAATAGCCTCTATAAATTTACTTGCAACTGTAGCCACAAAATAAATAACTCCTGCGATAACTAAAGCGAGAGCAGCAGGAACAGCAATTGCCATAGCGGCGATGACGGAAACGAATTTTGTAATTTCAGGATGTTTTGAAACCCACTCCAATAATTTACTAAGTGCCCCGCTAAATAGGTTAATTGCAGTGACGAACAGAGATACTTTCCCCTGTGCTCTATCAATTGCCTTACCCCCTAATATCGTAAGGAGTTTTTCAATAGCCGGGGCGACTACTGTTTTTATTTGTGTCCAGAGTTTTTCCAAGACACTCCATAGAGGGTCAAGTGCAATTTTGACTTCGTTATATAATTTGCTTACACTGTTAACGAACGTGGATTTAAATACATCCCATATTTTCAGGATGCTTTCCCACATTGAACTTAAATTCTTCTTCGCGGGTTCTAAAGCAGCAGAAAGACTCCCCCAATACAGTTTTAAATCTGAATATAGCATACTCGCGCCCATAACAAGAGCATGATAGTAATACTCCATCCGGTTAACAAATTCTTTCCATCTTTTTTCAAGATGAAGCATACTTATAGCCATTTCCAGCGCATGATAATAAAACTCCATCCTGTTGACAAGTTTTTTCAGGTTTGATTCAAGCCAATCCCATACAATTTTAGCTTTTCCTTGAATATCAAACCAGTTATTTCTCCACGCTAAAGCAAGCCCTGCTACAGCAGCAATTACAAGAGCAATTGGTAGAGCAAAAGTACCCAAGGCAGCTACTACAGCAGCTATAGCAGTTTTTGTAGCTGCAAAAGCTACAGCAAGAACTCCACCTGACCCTAACGCTGTAGCAAGCGTACCAATCGCACTGACTACAGCTCCGATTATTATTAGTAATGGGCCTATAGTAGCTAAAAGCGCAGCAATCACAGCTATAATCTTAACAACAGGCTCAGGTAAGCTGGAAAACCAATTAAACAAATCTGTAAGACCAAGGATTAACGGGAGCACCGCGACAATAAGAATATTCCCAATTACAATTAATAATTCTTCAAATGCAGACTCTAGCTCGCGCATGGCTCCACCAACTCCACCTTCCATAGTTTCAGCCATTCGCTTTGCAGCGCCATCAGAGCCTTTAATTTTCCCCTCTAACTCGTGATACCGCTCTGAGCCTGTAGCTAACATAATGTTTACGCCACGGATTGACTGTTCCTGGAATATACTGGATAGTGCAGCATCTCTCTGTTGAACTGTCATACCTTCAGTTGCTTTTTCAATGTCAGCCATGATAGAACCAAGGTCTCTCATGGCTCCATCCTGGTCATAAATGGCTATAGTTTGTTCACCAATTGAGATAGCCCCATCTTCGGCAGACTGTTTCATATCACGGAGCATGGCTGTGAATGTAGTGCCTGCCATCGATCCTTTTATACCTGAATCTGCGAGTATACCCAAAACAGTAGCAGTCTGTGCCAAGTCCATTCCTGCGGAGTTGGCAGACGCTCCAGCATATTTCATAGCTTCCCCAAGCATTGAAACATCTGTATTAGAATTAGAGGACGCCGCAGCGAAAATATCAGCCGCCTCTCCGGCCCTACCCGCTTCCATCTGGAATGCACTCATAGTGTCACTTACAATATCTGCAGAAGTACCTAGTTCCATTCCAGCGGCTGCAGCCAATGAGAGCAGGCCAGGTGTAGCATCCATTATGTCATTTGTTTTCCAGCCTGCTAGGGCCAAATAATACATAGCATCCGCAGCATCACTTGCAGAGAATGACGTGGAGGCTCCTAGATCTCTTGCTTGTCTGGATAATTGTTCAAACTCTGAACCAGTTGATCCTGAAACCGCCTGGACCCTCCGCATTGCATCGTCAAAATTTGAAGCAGTGTGAAGAGAAATTGCACCCAACCCTAAAACTGGAGCAGTTACATATGTCGACATCGTTTTTCCTGCATTAGACATTGTTTTGCCGACATCATTGAACTTTTTTCCAACGTCCCCAAGTTCTTTTTGAACACTTGAAAAAGTCTTGGAAAGCTCTTTCATATCTCCTATGATACTTACTACAAGTTCACCTACTGCCATGCTTTCACCTGCTTACTTTCCAAGCACCGTTTTCAACTATTGCATCTGGATGCGATTTTTTGAATTCATCTAGCGTGGTTTTCGCCGGTTCATCCCCTGAAAGAGCCTGCCCTAACACGCCCCAATATACCTGAGCCTGCATCTGCTGCGCTTCCCATCCATATCGATAGAACAGGATCAACTGATCTAGCGATTTTTCATCAAGAAGCTTGTCAGGCTCAGCCCAGGGATACATTATACAGAGCTGGGTAATTATGTCCCAGATACCAAGTTTTTTTCAGTATCTCCTGTAGGTTCCCCAGTAGAAACATCATTCATTCCTGCGAAAACGTACTGTATGAACTCCATTAGTACCTTGATGTCTACATTATCGAGAAGCCATTCTTTAGTTATTTTCTCGCTTGATCGCCTACATATGAGTTCGATAACTTCAAGAATGGAATCTATCATACCAGGATCAAAACCTCCTGGACTCATAGAATCCATCGAGTCAACATTATATTTTTTTGAGAAGCTGATGAATTTTAAAGCTGCTCGAGCAGGAACTATTGTTACATCAATATTCTCACCTCCAATCCTAGCAACGCGTTTAGGAGGGGAGAGCACATCAAAATCTTTCAACAAGTCGCTCATACGCTGGCTCCCTGTTCATCATAGATCTCAAACAGTTGATCGCCTGCGGTTCTGGTAGTGTCACAAATTCCCTTCAGTTCGATAGTTGGTTTCAGAGGTTCATCTCCATCATCCGCAGGGAGAGCTAGAGTTATTCCACCCTGGTTTCTAGCAGCATACACCGTTATTCTGAACACTTTCCCTGCCGCATTGGTGTTTGTGAGTCTAACAACTCTAGCTGAAACTTCATTTTTTCCACCAGAAGAAAGGGTTGTGGATTTGTGTGGAGTGTACGAGTAGGATACCTTCACTTCTTCGCCATCTGTAATCACCGTTGAATTTGTAACCCTAGCAATACAGGTATAGCCGGCTTCGTCCACTGCTACTACGTAATCGGTATTTCTAACAGCAGTTGCTGCGGTTGAATCTTTGACAACGATGGTAGAAACTTCGGCGCCATTTCCGTTTCTGTGGTCAAGTCTTACAAAATTTGTACCTGTTAAAACATGTCCTTCGCTCGCGACTGGTGTTGAAGAGCCTGTTACGCTTGTAAGAGTGTCTAACCCACCTCTAATAATGTTCAAATTTGTGAGATTTACTTCCCACATGTCAAATTTGACAGTAGCGGTATGATTTTTCACACCCGCGTAGATTTCAGGACCGTTATCTGATTGTAGGATAATTGGTTCATATTCTTCTGTGAACTCTATAGCTGAAGCAAGCCCAAGATTTACAAGACTTCCAACAGTTTCGCCAACTTCGATTTTTGCCGAACCGAATCGGATAGTTTCTTTATTCTGTGCGCTAGTTTGGTATGATACCATAGTTATACCTCAGTGTCTATATATTATTTTAAAGTCATACGGTATATGGAAAATGCCTGTTTCATCTGGAGGCAGATCATAAGAAGAAATTGGGAATATTCCCTCGATGTTAATACCGTCTACTGTGCCTGAATATCCATCTAAGGCTTTTTCGACAGCTAGTTTTAGATGTTTGCACTCTGTGAAATCCTCAGCGAAACAATCTATCTGACAGCGTGCAGCTCTGGCAATTCGTTTGTATGGATCTGATGGAAATGAGTACGCTATAGCTGGAAAAGTGCAGGTCAATGGTAGTTCTAGAGGGTATATCCGAGGGCCTACCATGCTGGATACAGTTGGATCAGCTAAAAGAATTGAACGAACTGCCTCGTCTATCATCATTTAAACCTCGCAAGCTTCGCCTCAATCTTCTTTTCAATAGCTGCAACCGCAGCCTTCTCATTATTGTCAAGCGCCCATCTCATATACGAGTGAGAACCTGGGTATTTCCCCCCTACTCTGAACTCTTCGACTGTTGCGTAAGGAAGTGGGGATCCAACCTGAACTTCAATTCTACCTCCTGACTTTGAAGAATGGAGTTCGTCAATTGAATTTTTGAGATCGCTTGAAATTACGTGGACCTTTTCTTTTGCTGCAAGTTTGATTATGTCTCCTCCATCGTGTACGCCTTCAGCTACCGCTTCCATGATATCCTTTTCAATTTGATTGAACGTCCGTTTTAGTTCTTCAATTCCTTTGATTTCAATTTTAAAGCCGTCTGACATTGAGAAATCACTTTTTCAGATACTTTTCATTTAGAAAATCGGGAGTTTTAACTCCGGCAAGATAACAGATGGTCCCAACAATTAGCATGAGAAACTGGCCATCTTGCCCTTTGTAGATCAGGAGCGCTTCAAAAATGATCAAACCGCAAATAGCTGCAAGTATGATTGGATCGCATTTTTCAAATTCCATGAGTACCTCTTTTTTTTATAACTTTTAAAAAAGCTTCTTTATGATCTATAATTCCTGAAAATGGGATTACCGGAGCGTTGACAGATTGCACTTCATACGTTCCAGCCCAATTCTGTTCAGTAGTCGAAATTAGGTCGCCTTCGTCAATTTCAGTATCAGCAGGTAGAAAAACTACAGGAGACGAAATGATTACTTTTCCAGGTTCAGAAGTTGAAATAGTGTTACCTGCTATTGAAATGATATCAAATAAGCAGATGCTATCAGTAGATGAATAACTAGGAACAGGAGTTCCTGCGGCATTCTGAGTAGTCCCGGTTTCGCGGAGGATCTGGCAACTGTGCAGCATGGCAAAGTCAATTGAACCCATCGTTGCCTCCGCATTGTCTTGCAGTGCCAAGCCCCGCGTGGAAAGTAGGACTTGAAAAAATAGATGATCTGGCAGAGGTGTACTTCATAATGAATGATTCTGCTTTCTTCTCGTAGAGTGCTATATCAGCGTCTGTTGTGTTCTGTCGTTGCGTGCTCCCTGTTTTTACGGAGGCTGCCATTTCTCCGGTGGTTTTCATTTTGCGGAGAACAGCCGCGAGGATAGCGTATTTTCCAGCTAGAATAATGAGTGGGTTGGTCTCATCGGTAGTTTCGCATAGGGTGAGGATATCTTCGCTTGTTTCTGAAATTATATTAGATATGTCTAGATCTGTTAGAGAGCTGGTAAATATTTTCGATCTGACGTAATCGATAGAACACAAGACCATGTGATGGATGATGTTAAAAAAGCATATAAAAGAAAATTGAAAAATTAATCGTAAAAAATAGATAAACCAGCCTGCTGTTCTCTCGGCTGTGGGGCTGACCTTCTCCATCTTTTCTTCACAGAGTACCCTTTCCTCACCAACGCAGATTCGTGATTTTTAAGATATCCCTTTTCAAAAAACTTACTCTCTGATAATTCGAGATAATGAGCATCCTGGCAGGCTTTACAACAGTATAAAAGAGGGATCTTCCCATATTTTAAATAATTTTCCGTAAATAGTTCTCTTTTTTGCTCAATTGGAATAGTAATCAAATTCGAGCATTCAGGATTCGTACAACTTACATTAGTTTTGAGAGGGGGCTTGCTGATAGTCATAGACCGAACCGTTAATGTATCCCTCAACTGCTGTGCAGTATGGGAGCAAATATGTTACAGTGACTCCTTTATCATCTTCTAGACTAAATTCAGAAGATAGGTTGTCAATAGCATCAATTAAAAAAGCTGATTTTTGAATGTTGCATTTGGGTCGATCTGGACAGCGATTCGTACAGATCTCACCTAATTTATTTTTTTGATAGAAACACAACATATTAGATAATATTAAATTATCAGTATAAAATAGTTTGTTTCTAACATTACAAAAAAAGTGATTTGCCTGATTGGTAGGAAGCTCAGGCTAACTTCAGAGACTGGTTTTGCATTCCAGTGTACTGTTGAGTTCTCGATATTTTCCACAGTATGAACGGTCTATACTCTTATTGCAAGTGTACGAATTCACACAGTATAGAGGGCAGGTTTTTGAATATTCACACATATTTTATATCTCCAATATGAAGGGAGCACTGATACCCCTAAAGCGGCACTGTCTATCTGAAAACAGAGAAACAACCGTAGAACCCACACAGCTTTAGCGTGTGGAGTATGTCAGAGAGCCTCCCATACTGTCAATGTGAAGTAATTATTACCTGACGGAATACGAGCAACAGTTGTCCCGTTTGAAATTAAAAATTCAAATCTGTAATTACCCGCAGTTGCAAGGTCTGTAGCCGAGAACGGAATAGTTACACCGCCTGACGTTGCGGGTACGCTAACCCCGTTCACGGTTCCATTGAGAGTACACGGAATAGTTACTCTATCTCCTGCTGAACTTTTCATAACTAGGCTAACCGTGTATCCTGTTAGATTGATCCCAACGCCGTTTTCTTTTAGCTGTGCGCCCACAATATCAGCGTCACCAACCTTAAATTCGATATCGCTCACTGATCTAACACCGCCGTATATGTTTTTGAAGATATTACTGCTGTTAGGGGGAAGTCCAGGTCGTCAAGTCCTGAAGTTGATGCTACCGTGACGTATGCCGTTTTCGTTTCGGTGTCACTCCCTGCCGCATTGGTGGCAGTTAGGGTGACTGTATATGAGCCTGCTCTGGAATATTGATGAGATGGGTTTCTCGATGTTGAAGTAGTGCCATCTCCAAAATTCCAGAGCCATGAGGTAGGCGTGTTTGTACTGGTGTCCGAAAACTGGACTGTCAGGGGGGCTGTTCCCGATGTTGTATTGGCTGTGAAATTGGCAACCGGGACAAATACAGTGTCCAAAGTTGGATTAATTTGGAAATCCGAGAAGACAAAATCGAGATTCCCACCGGAAGCTGTGCCCCATTCGGGATGAACCAGCCAGCATTGGAGCAGGAAGTAAGAATCTTCAGCCGGGATATCAGTTGATGTCTGGTATTGCGCTATGAGTGTGCCGTCTGCATACCATGACGAAAATATGATTCGGGAGGGAGACCAGTCAATTTCCCCGATAATTGGTTGAGCCTGCTCTATATGATATCCGGGGGAATGATGAGGCTGATTTGAATACCAGAGTTCACGTGTGTCGTAGATCCATTTGGAATACTCAATATCAATTTCAGTAGTGTCATTGAGATACGTGAAGCCCGCCAAGCAAACATTAGGATCAAGATCGTTAAGTGGAGTCTCAATACGCCACCGGAACACTCCATACCGATATTTTGTAGGGGAACATAATTCAGAAGAATAGAAAGTGTCGCCTTCTTTTGTTATCGTGAGATGTAGCCGCCCTGAACTGTCAATGTATGCGCCATTCGTGAGCCATTTGTTGTTTTCGCCACCTGGTTCGCCATCATATGACCTGACATTCCATTCAATACCTTTCCATGTGAGTTTTCCATCTGTAGGATATATTACAGGAGAACCTCCGCCAGAGGACGCTACCGTTATGTACGCGCTCTTTGTTTCAGTATCGGTTGAAACAGCATTGGTCGCTGTCAGTGTGACTGTGTAAGTGCCAGGAGAAGTGTATCTATGTGTAGGATTTTGCGCTGTTGAAGTTGTTCCATCCCCGAAATTCCATAGCCATGTTCTCGGAAGACCTGTAGAGGTATCTGAGAAAGAGAATATAGTATTAGTTGTCCCGTTTCTAGTTGATGCTGAGAAATTAGCATCAATTACCATGTCGTTGTATGAATAATCGCTCAAAATTAATTCATATGTGTCTGTTCCAGCTGGTCCTGTAGACCCAGCCCTCGGCATAAAATCAATACAGACCGTATGATTGACCTGTGGAATGCTTGCAGCTATTGTATATGTCCAATCTTCAATTATTGTGCCGTCTGATGCTGTTGCTGAATAGTATATGTAGGAAGGTGTCCACTCTATAACGTATGTAATGCCAGTTGCTGTTAACCATTCGGAATCATTTGTAACAGCCTGATGAACATTCTGAGGGTAATCATCTATTGACGCAGGTTGATTACAAAAATTTAGGCGCGGTTCTGTAGCGTACCACTGGTGTATTTCGATGTCTATTTCTGATGAATCGGAATAATATGTGAACAGTCCTACAGTTGAGCCAAACGGGAAATTTAGAGAGGTTGACTGAGCAACCCATGTGAGCCTTCCGTACCTGATTTGTGGACCTTCTAGTTTGAAACCTTTATATACACCATCTGTAATTTTCAGGAGCATATGGAGGTTTCCAGCATCGTCAACGTATCCATTTCGGGAGTCAAGTCTACTTGTATCGTCGATCCACCAACTTATACCTTTCCAAGTTAGGTGACTGTTTGAAGGGTACGTATTTGCCATTTCAACCTCTCAATGTAACTATAACTTGCCAACCATTTCAGCTATTTTTAGCCTCGAACTCCCTAAATTTTCCACAAAATGAACATTCAAATTCTTCATTACATGTATATGAATTCACACAGTAGATAGGGCATGTTTTTGAATAGCGGCACACTGTTTCAATATTGTCGTTTTGAAAACACAACATAGTAATATAATATTATATGATGCGTATATATACTTTTGCAAATATCGTTAGAAGCGTAGGAATTATAATGACCGTTCGATCTTGATAGTTACATATCCTGAACTTGGAAATGTACATACCGCAGTATTGTCACACAATTCTTTACCACTCATAAATCCAGAAAAATAATTATCAGAAAAGAAATTATCCCCTAAATACATATCAGGCAACGATACATACTCTTCTTTCATCGTATAACCAAAAGACTCATTAAAATATTCATCTGAAAAATAATACTGACCAAAGAAAATATCGATAATTGGTTTTCTATAGTCTACAATAAACTGACCAAAAAATAAACCATGTACCGCAGTTTCGATATCCGTGAGTGGAATTATTACAGTGCCATCTTCTGCACCTGAACATGGTATTATATGACGTGTAGTATTTTTATCATGTTTCATTACAAATGTTACCTTGGTCTCACTCAGATCTACACGGACTCCACATTCCATTAATGTAGCTGAGATATCATCAATATCTCCTTGTCCTAGATTTGAGTGAGATATGGTAACCGTTCGAATATTAATCACCATCTCTGTTGATGACTGTTCTTCCATCTGGTGCAAGAGTTGTAATCAGTCTTGGTTTAGAACCATCTAGCCCTCTAAATGTATCTATACCACCTGATCTTGTGCGATTACCAGCCAATACGGCAGCTAGTATTCTCTCTACCTGAATTCTAGTGTATGTTCCATCTAGAACTTCATTATCAATTGCTTCAAGGATTTCTGTAGGTAGGAGTTCAGTGATTGCTTTTATTGAGGCTAACTCAGAAGCCTTAGCAAAAGATTCTGGATCAGGAATAACATTTATTAGAATATCTGCTGTTCCCTCTGTTGCTGTTAATGATATTTGTAAAGAATCGTGAGGGAATACTGCCATGATATCTGGTATCGTTAGGTAGAAACTATGCATGTCAGAATCATACGCTGATATTTCAGGAGTGAAAGAATTTTTAGTTTCTCCGTTTATACTATAATATCCTGTGATGTTGGTTAGAGTAGTAATTTCTTCCCCGGCTGCATTATACGCTGCAAATGGGTGTTTTTTTGTAGTGCCTACAATTTGATCCATACTCCCTCCTGAAATACCTTCTACAGTAGATTTTATGGATGTAATGTCACCCTGCACTACACTCAACGCTGTTGCTGTCGCTGCGCCTGTTGGAACGGCTGTTATCGTTCTTGTCTCGTTAGCCCATACCGCGTTAGGCACACCTGAAATGCCTGCCGCCGTCGCCAATCCTGCCGCTGATATCGCACTTGCTACATTTGTTGGAGTTGCTACGGTATTAGCTGTTGCTGCATCAGATATTGCCGTGTCAACCTGTGCATTTATCGCTCCCAATGGATCAGCCGTGAGCAAATCAATAATTGCCCGCATAGCCGTAATATCTGCATCAGTCGCGTAATACGTATCTTCATGTACGGTTTCAACTTCTATCGCAACCGGTATCATTGCAGTTCCAGAAACGTTCAACCATGCTGAACCATACTGAGTAATATTCCCATGCGGAATTAGAATTTTCCACATTCCGGCTGATGAATCCCAGGTTATTGTAGGGGTGGTAATTGCCTCCCCCTCTTTTTTATATTCAGACCAGACAATCACAAGATTTTCTATGGGGAGGGGTTCCCCCTCGTACCCTCCGAATAGAATTGACTGCGCGCCTGTGCCGGGGTCAATCCCTCCCAATCTGATCATGACGTACTGATCAGTACCATCTCTGTAGATTTTCTGGGTCATGCTGCCACCCACAGAGAGACATACATTGATCTGAGGTAGCTGAAAACCCAATTGAACCATGCTACAGGATCAGAGGCGAATGCAGGAGTCGAAACTGTGATGTAATCAGTTTTCACAGTTGAGAAATTGCCGTATTCATTTTGAACGGTGAGATTGACTGTGTAGGTTCCTGCTTTCCCGTATGTGTGGACTGGATTTCGTTTTGTGGAGTCTATGATACCGTCGTTTTCGAAATCCCACGCATATGAATCAGCAGAATATACAGATCGTAACTGGGTAGAAAATGGGACATTTCCTTCAACATCAGATCCTAATATATATGGGGTACATGCGTTGATACCCACCCCATCTGATGATGTATGGATTGAGAGATCGTCCGATAAAACAGGAACTGCTACCCCATGCATTTCATCGCCGCCATTAGTAACTGACAATAAATCAGAATCAATAGTATAAGAGATTTCACGTGGGGTCTGTGTAATCATATACCAATCAACCGATACGTTTGAGGACTCACCGCCACTGTACATCCAAACACGTCTTTGTGTGCTCACCTGAGACCCCCACGTAAACGTATCCAAATCAATATAGAACCGGGTGGTACCTGGGTTTCGCTGTATTTCAAATGTGTGGAAATCTCCATCTGCAACTGTGGATGAAATTATATGTGTGTTTGCGGAGTCGTCTCCAACTGTGCCATAAAAATTAGGGGAGTACGATGTGTAAACTTTTAAGAAATTTTGGCTATTACTATCGGATGGCGCGACGCTGTTGTCAACAGCGGTTGAAAAACCAATTTGAGATAACGTTCCATTCAGTGACGCATTAGCACGCATCATATATGTATCATTCCACTTGCCGCATGTGTAAATTCCAGCAGATGTACCAGTAACCGATAGAATTCCATCACTAACACTTATACTCGGACCACCGTATTTATTTATTAGCCCATATGAATTAGTATCTGGTGGGACTGTGGCATCACTGAGATCGTTGATCAATTCAGAATAATCGGTACTGATTCTCCCACACCCCCATGTGCCTGGTGACGTCCCGTTTCTTGCTGAATAATACAAATTTAGTGTGTCAGTACTGACGTTGTACAATGTAGACGCCCTATATATATTTGTAGAATCCCAATTGTTGCCACCAGACGGGCGTATTATCGGCGTCGCGAACAATGTGAAATTCGTGGGTGTGTCTACATCAGCAATCGCGAGAAACAGATTCCCCTCGGTAGTTGAACTCGTAGATAATGTCATCAGATATTTATCAGTTATGCGCTCAACGTTTATATGCCACATATCGACAACGCCGAACGGAGAGTTAAAACTGACCTCAACCGGTTCCGACCAAGTTATTCCATCTACTGAAGTACAATAATTAACTTTGTTCGTCCACAGATCCCGGACTTTCCACATGTGCCATGTATCACCGTCTTTTATTATCGATTCCGACACATTTCCCGTACTCTCATTATACAATTCAATCACGTCGCTTAATCCGAACGTTTCATTGACTTTCACCAACGAAAACCATTTTTGTGATATCCCGTCATTTCTTCCATAATATACCCACAATTCATTTGTATCGTTATTGTATACCATATCAGGATCGTGATTAAATCCCGGTGTAGGTTTTGGCACGATGGGATTTGTGATACCAGCTGGGACAACCCAGGATAAACCATCGTGAGATGCAACAAGCGACGGGTTCTCATAAACATTGTTTGTGTTGGGGTACGGAGTCATCACCATCCAGTATTCATATCCACCCCATGTGTTTTCAAAATATAACACGTCTGGATGCACTACCTGTCCAGATCCGTCATAAGTAGGAATTGTGAGAGTGGTAGGCGCATTGGTCAAATTTGCATCAAGTGGGTACAATTGATGCAACCCATTATCAAAATCCTCAAAAACATCAAATGTATTAATTCCTGATGGAGCGTTTGTGGCATTCTGTACACTGTATACAGATGTGCCGGGGGGGAGATAAGGTATTTTTATCCATGTTAAATTTGCATCGGGTTCTATATAATAATCCATATCAGCCGAAGCTGGTATTACAAAACAAAATAGCAAAAATATTAACCCAATAAAAATACTTGTTTTTACCTTCATCCCCTCCCTAATAACCAATAACTATTCACCAATTTTTGAAGGGTTATATTTTGGATAATAATCTGTCATAATATCACATCGTCAATTTTGTTGCTTTTGCAAAACTCATTATTTCGGCTGCATTTACTTGTACATAGACTTCTACATCTTCTCTAGTGGATATTGTTATTGTTTCCTCTTCGCTCTCAAATGATAGCGGGAGTGCCCATTTTATCACGGCTTCTTCGTATTGATATATTAGAACGTCTTCGTGTAGTACGCTTTCTATGTTCCAGTGACATAGCAGGCGAGCGACTCCGTTTTTTACAGTGTCAATTTCAATTTCTTGTGGATAGATTGTGCTTTCTGGCATTGTATTTCCTCAGTGGATTTTCTATTTTTAATATTGATGTAGCCCGCCTTTTCCCGGAACCCAGAGTTTTTCTCCAGCGAGGTGGATGTCGTCTTTTGCGATCTCTCTAAATGATTTCATATTACCTCATTCTCATGGCAAGAACTCAAGGCGCGCGCCGACATCCCGAACGGAATCCGACGGAGCGCTAACCGCAGCCCGGCACCCGACGCCCGCACCCAGGCCGCCCCTCCAACCGCCGCCGAACCGCACGATAGAAGGGTTGTAACGCGGGTAATAGAACTGGTCGCATAGATATGTAGACGAGCTGCCAGCATTTGCGGAGGGGATGAATGCGAGCGCGCCTAGCTCTTCAGACTGTATTCCATTGATGTATCCATCAGCTGAAATGGGCACTGTCCCGGCTCCGGTTTCATAAGATCCTTCTGCGAGAGTTGCAGCTGGAATGCCCGTCCCGTCTCTTTTCAGAACTCTGTAAGAGCCATCGCTCAGGAACATGTTGATCCCAGTCATAAACTCCCAAACATTTCCGTAGGGATTTTCGATTCCTCTCCAACATACTGGAGTTTTCCCGTTCGTGCCCGAGCCTGTGCCTGTTCCGTTTGTACCGAGACGAGAATCTATAGAATCTGCTCCGGTTAGTTTGCCTGCAAAATTCTCTCCGGATGCAAGATCTACAACTCCTTTCCCTAGTGCAGTCTGTATATCAAACGTACCATACTCGATATACATCAGCAGCTGCATGTAAGCGTATGTCCAGACGTTACAGATACCGGAAAATCCTGCATTTTTCGCGTACAGCTCTGCGTCATCAAGAGTCAGCCTGCCGTTGTTTGGTAAACCAGGATATGCTACGCCTCCTGTCACTGGAGTTTTTCCAGATGCTGCGCCAAGCTTAAATGTTGATCCGTCGAGATATCCGTAAGACTCACACGCCCCTATGTATATTTTTGTTCTTACAGTTCCGCCTCGCTGAACTGCCGACGGATGGATCGAATAGTAGGGCAATTCGGAAACTATGGGAGCAACCCACCATCTTCGTTTTGTTCCATCGACTTCGTATCTCACTTTTGCAGTAGGAATTTCTACAAGAACGTCTCCAGCAGTTCCGGTAAGCGACAGCCCGTCACCGCGTGCATTTTGCCCATATGAAATTACACCAGTTGAACGATTCCTAACACGCCTCCCTATACTCCCCCATATCGCGTGGTTGTTAAAAAAAGACGCGTCTGTAATTAGTTCATCTCCGTTTACATCGATCCTTTTTAGCGTTGGAGAACTTGACGAGGTATCCCGTTCTATCCCTACAGGCTGTAGATTTGCTTGACCTGCATAACCCATATGAGTCAACAGTCTGTCAATTTCTTCGCCTGTGTATGCGCTTGTATATGTAGCCATTTTAAGCCCTCACAAAAAAGTAGCTTCCGTTAGATGTCAAAAATTCATTCCCATCAGATGTCAAAAACTGTTTTGATCCTGGAGTTCCGTTAATAGTAGAATATGATCGTAAAAACCTTGGAATAGAACCAATGACATCAGAATCAAAAACATCAGGGATTAGATCAGAGTTATAATCCCGAGTAAGATCTGAATATGTAATTCTCCCATGATAGATCAGTCCATTACCTGGATATAACATAAGTCGTGTTATAATACCAAACGAATCTACTGTACATTTTAGTTTAGTAGGTTTATATGTAAATAAAAAAAAGTCAACGTTTGAATCGTCAGTGTCGCAAATGGCAATCCAATTTTTATTTAGATTTAGTATTCCTAATTCAGAATCGTAATCATTTGTAAATGTGTAAGTTCCACTTACTAATGGAGTGCGACCTATGCAGTATTCGTTATAGGATGGGAGTAAATATGGATGACCAGTAGGGAGAACTAGGATTTTACCTCTTGTCTCTATTGTTACTGATTCCCCCCGAATAGATACTGGTTCAAAAGGGGCATTTGGAGCTATACTGCGCATCAACGCCACCTGTCAAGTGTGCATGTGATATTCGCAGTGTTAACCGCATCTGAATTTGTGGCAACCGCATAAATAAAACTAGGGATTGCGTCTTTTTCGATATACCGGCCAGCACTATATGGAGCTTGTGCAGTGCCCGCGCCTAACGTAAATGTTGCAAGATGTGATTTAATCGTCGATGTTTCTTTTGTTTTCCCATAGATGTCTACAGTTACATTAGTAGACGGTCCTGCATTCCCAACATAAACATGCAATTTTGAAAGTTTACTTATTTGCAATGCATTTGACGTTTTTGAAGGAGTCGCACCTCCTGAAACTGTTAATGCTTGACCTGTCATTAAATCAATTGAACCAATTACATGCGGATCAAACATCTTCACACCTTAACATATTCTATATAGACGTTCCCCGCGAGAGCAGCAGCGTTAGCTATCAAAATTTTACCTGTGATGAATGCGGTAGTTCCACCTGCAACATCAAGCCTACATAAACTCGCCCCGTTGTCCCCCTTGTTTGTGATGTTATCAGCGCATATTACCGCAGTTGCAATATCAAGCCCGTCAATGAGTTTATCACTGGCAGTTGTCGCGGTGGCGGCTGGCCCCACATCAAGCAAAGCACCTGCAGTAGCGCTTTTTGTAGTAACATCAACAACGACCCGCTGGACAATTATAGCTACACTTTCTGGATTTTGCCAGGCGAACGCGAATGTATTAACATTACCGCCTTTGAGCGCGACCTTAGCGACTTTTACTCTTGATTCAAATTCAGTTTCAATCTTTGCAAATTCTGAGCCTAATTTTTCAGATAGTGACCCAGATCTACTCCTGAAATTACCTGCATTTATTGCTGAATATGTCATGATTTTAGCTCCTGATGTAATGTACTTGGATAGTCCAAAAATAAATTAGATTCCAGTGTCGGTTGCAATTGCAAACGGTTCAACGGTTACTGGTGCGTTATCATACCAGAGCTGAATCACAGTCTGATGGGTTTCATTGTCGAAATATTTGTTAAAGTTGAACCCATATGACAGCGACTTGGAAACTTTCTGCCCGTTTACAAAAGTTTCATATTTGCCGTTCATCGCAGAATACCTCGGAGACTGATTATAGAAAATAGTCATACCTGGGTTATTCCGGTCAATTGCTACTATAGACCCTTCATTTACTCCAGAAAGAAGCCTGTGAACGGTTACCCCTACAACTGGGATTTCAAGAGTGTCGCGGTTTCCATTTTTCGGAGTGCCGTAAAGGTTTTCCTGTTTGTATTCGTTGATATCGATAGAGGTAAGGTACTTTTTCAGTTCCTTGAAATTGGTCTTGTGAATGTAGACATCAGTAAGCCTATACGGATACCCTTCCCGGATGAAACAATCTTCAAGGTCTTCAAGGTCTGCGATTGGGGTCGCGTTGGCTGTATCGCTCCATTCAGCAGTCGGAGTCCAGTTCGCAGCAAGAGCCGTACCACTTGCAGCTATTTCAGAGGAAATCCTGTCATTATAGTCCTCTGCGATCCAGAACCCTGTCTTCCTGAAAGCTCTCTGGATTTCATCGACCCCCTCAACATAATCAAGAGCATCCTGGTCAATTTTGATGGCAAACCCACGCTTATTCAGATTGGCTGCCTTCTGAGTGAACTGGGAGATTTCCACGTAGGTCCACTGGCCGGTAGTTGTCATCAGTTTAGGTTTTTCTTTTTTGGGATCGCCTGAATCGCTTGTGATTTCCTGTTTATATGCGACCACTGGAGCAGTTGCTTTTACCTGTGGGAAAATATCAGTCCAGGCAAGCAGAGGGTTCATGATTTCATACATTTTTGGAATGATGAAACGCTTAGTCAAAAATTCTTCATTTGGTGCTGTTACAGACATTTTTAGACCTCCTTAAGCTGTCACCGTTCCAAATCCTTTGAAAGCAATCAGAAGCGAGTATTCACCAGACGCTGCCTGAGCTACTGCATGAAGTGGAATCATATCAGAAGATCCGCCACTCGCAACGTCAACAACAACTAGACCATGAGCGGCTATACTTTCGCTCGCGTCGATGTTGAGTTTTCCAGTAGTGCCTGGTGTGATGTCAGCGGCATTTGCGCATTTTATGGTTGCCTTGAATATTGACATCGGGAACACTTCAACTGTCGCAATTCTGTAGTATTTACCTGTGAGCATATTAGCCCAAGTTATCTGATCTGCGGAAGGTTGCCTCACCCATTTTGGTTCGTCGATTATACGCCCTAGACAGAAATCTTTACCATTTGAGAGGGCAGTAACCACTGGAAGCCCATCTGTCGCATCGAAAGTGTTTCCTGTGTCATCCGAAAGTGCTACGAAATCACCTTGGCAGATTTCAGTTGCTAGCGTGCATACTGTCTGTTTTCCAAAAGGTCCGTATGCTGAGGAATTGACAGTAATATTACCTTCTTTGAGAATTACGGAGATCTGTTTTACCTGCCCGTAATCTCCGCTGATTGAAGAAGTTGCCATACTCAAGCCCTCCCAAGTTTAGCATTCCACATGCTGTTCAGTTCTTCGTAGGACTTGCCTTCTGGGTCAGGGCTTGCGTTGTTTGAAATTCCAACGCCCTTGGATGTGTTTACTTTCATGATTCCAGCGATACTTTTGATCTGTTCGACTGTAGGGTTGGTTGCTAGGTAGCTCTCATATGCTTCCGAACTCATTACAGTTTTTAATTCTGATACCGCAGCTTCTCTTTCGGCTTTTGCTTTGAGTTCAGCGTCCCAGGAGTTTCTGGCTTCGGAGATGGCAATTTTAACCCGATCAGCTTCGCCGGATTCAAGGTCTGTGTACTTCTGTTTCCAGGAATCAAGTTCTTTTACCAGAGTGGTTTTTTCAGTTTCTAGAGTCTTAATCTGACTCTTGAGCTGTACATTTTCAGAGACGGTTGATTCAAACGCCTCTACTGACACGGCGGGTTTACCGCCTCCGGTTTTGTCTGTCATTGTTAAATCCTCATTAGTAGGATATTTTGAAGCAAGAATCGCAGCTAATTCAGGACGAATCCCAACGCCCATTTCAGGCGAAGCTGCAGGAGTATACGGAGCAGTAACAATTGTTACCCCAGTGCCGTAGCCTTTAATCACATCGTAAGAATTTTTTCTAAATTCGATAGGAATACATTCTTGAGAAAGTCCCATGTAGTCATCTGAATAAATGAGAGCAGATAACCACTCAGGGATTCCTGAAAAAGAGCAAATAACTAATTTTTTCTGACTGTTATATTCTACATCATGAATGGTCGCTTTAACCCAGTCGTGATTGTGTTCGTGATTTATTGAGACAAGCCCGCCTTCCCAGGTTTTATAATCACGGGAAAGAAACTCTTCGGTTAGAGTAGCTTCGTCTCCGAAAATAGAATAAGCATGCTGACCAGCGCAGGCTATAGCCATGCGGATGTCGCCATTATCGAGTTTTTGAGGGGAGAACGAGCGCAGAGGCTCTGTGATAAAATGTTTTGGAGGATCAGAATTTGGAATAACTGGCATGAATAAAAAGAGTTTGGGGAAGCATATAAAAGAAAATTAAAAAAGAGTTGGAATTGATGTATTTTGAACTACCCCTCCGTAAACGAAGGGGATTCTTGTTTCATTCCTTGAACCATCGTTCATAAGTCAACAAGCTCACCCCGTAGTTCCTACGGTGCAAATTTCTTTTTTTAAACGCCTACTAAGTTCTGATCTTGAAGTGAAAACTTCTTAATGTTAATTGCCGCATTAACATCTCTATCATGAGAAGTATTACAAGACGGACAAGTCCATTCTCGAACTGCTAAAGTCAATTCCTTATTATGATAGCCGCATACATTACAAAGCTTAGAAGATGGTTCAAATTGTCCGATCCTAAGTATAGTTTTACCGTACCATTCCGCTTTATATTCGAGTTTTGTAACAAAAGCAGACCATCCAGCATCACTTATTGACTGAGCTAAACAGTGGTTTTTAATCATATTGCAAACTTTTAAAGTTTCTAGTGCTATTGCTTGGTTCTCACGCACTAACTTTAGTGATAATTTATGTTGAAAATCGTTTCTCTGATTGCTTATTTTCTCATGCAATCTAGCTAATTTTAATTTAGCTTTCTTAAAGTTGTTAGAGCCTTTCTGTTTTCGGCTCACTTTCCTCTGAAGGACTTTAAGCTTTTGAAGTGAATTCTTTAAGTATTTTGGATTATCCACCTTTTCACCGGAAGAAAGAACTGCAAAATCCTTGATACCAACATCTACCCCGATTGTAGTATTATCATTGAACGGTTCTTTAGTTGGAAGTTCATTTCCATCTTCGACTAAAATAGAAATATAATATTTGTGAGTAGTTGATCTTGAAATTGTTGCAGTTTTACAAGTTCCTTCAAACTCTCTTGAAAAGGAAGCTTTAACCAGTCCGATTTTAGGAAGTTTCACTCTATTTCGTTCAAAGTCTACTGTATAATGTTGAGGAATTTGAAAAGATTGAACTGGATTCTTTTTTGATTTGAATTTTGGGAATCCTTTTTTTTCCCTGAAAAACCTTTTAAATGCGTTATCTAAATTACGAATTGACATCTGCAAGGCTTGTGAATTTCCATCTTGTAACCATTCATACCCTTCTGTTTTTTTGAGAATGGCTAGATGCTTTGTAATTGTAAAACATGAAAGTGTCTTTTTCTCAGTTTCATAATACTTTATTTTCTGATCTAAAGCCCAATTATAGACAAACCTACACGCCCCAAACTGCTTTTCAATTTGTTCTTTTTGAGTTTTATTTGGGTATATTCGATATTTATAGGCTCTTAACATTTCGTTGGTTCTCCGATTTTATTATATCCGCACCCTGAGATGATCTAGAAATTGAGTGACGGGGCTTAGATGGTACTATGATAATTTCCCTGTATCTATCATCCGCACCAGACTGAGGACCCCTAGTTTTATTCGGCTCTGAACCAGGTACTATGATAATTTCCCTGTATCTATCATCCGCACGATAAGGCCTGTTCTGCAATTGTGAGAAACTCATCTAGGTACTATGATAATTTCCCTGTATCTATCATCCGCACAGGGTAACCGATACAGGTTCATATCATTTCTTGCTTCATCCTCCTTCGTAACCTCCGGAGTCAGACAAGCTCAAATCAGTGTACCACTGACATTATACTATATGGTTTTACAGATATTTATAACTTTCTGTAAAGTGGTTATTTATAAGCTAAATGATAAATTGTAGAAAAGAATTATGTAGAAGTTGACGGCTTTCATCCCCGCCCTAAAGAACGGGGTCTTCTCGCCTTCTTAGAAAAAATGTAGAATTAAAAAACGGCTTATTGTAAGACTCTGTATTGAGCTAAAAATAGAAGGTTAAGGTATTTAGACCTGAGAAAAAAGATAATTGATTATAGAAGCTTTTATAACTTCTTGAAAACACCCTTCGTACATTCCCCTTTCTCTGCAAGCTGTCTATCAATCCCGCCACACGGACACATAATATCAATCGGCATTAAACAGCGTGGTATTTCATCCGATCCCTTTTCATTCATCTGATGGATTATATCTATCGCATGATCCATACAGGGGTTGCAGCCATGTTTTTGGGCGGTTTTTCTGAAATAGTCGAATAGGTGAGTTGTTAGCAGGAAAGCTGGCATTATTCACACTCCCTTGACTTCACAAGGTGCGATAACCTTAATCTTTCCTTTCATCACGACAAACAGAGGCGAATGCTTTTGATATGAAAGATACATCTTACCACCTTCGGGTATCAACTCTTTTTTAAACAGTCCTGTATCTTCATCTTCGGTGACTGCCTGTACGATTCCATCACAAAATGTATGCATCGAGACAACACGCTCTTTTCGAGTGAGTCCGTCATAAAATTTGAATAGATTGTCAGGGAGTTCTTCGGGGCGGTTGACTGTTAGGGTGATATCAGGGATGTCTGCCATGATTATGCCTCCATGACAGCTACTACTTTTTCAATTGTAGGAATGTCAAAACAGTGATTTGATACGTATTTAAGTTCGTCTTTGAGATCTAGATATTCTTTGCGTGAGAGTTTGAATGTTACGTCTTTTCCTATTGATAGTTTCATTTTTGGTAGCTCCATTTTGTTGTTTTATTCTTCTTCTATTTAGAAAAATTTCTCTATTACCAAGATGATTCATAATAATAGCAAAATCCAGTATTTTGTGATAAGTCTAGATTGCTTAACTGTTCTACAGTATACTCTACATCTTTGAAATACTCATCATCATAATCAGTTGATCCAAAGTAAAAACCGTCTTGGGTAGGTAAAAGCTCACCAGCTAGCTCATGATTCTCAATAACCTGCTTGCATGTATCTAGAAGTTCTTTTAGTTGTTCCCTGCTAACGTAATACCGTTTACAGTCGTCCGTTCCTTCTTGGGCATGATCAACGAACCACTTGTGGATCATATTTGCTTTGCGCCAGTAGACAGCTTCACTTTAGATTTCACTTATATCCTTAATTTCTATAGGGATTTTAACACCGTTTTTAAATATCTCCACGGTTCCGGAGATATGATTATGTTCATGCTGTGCACCAATATTATAATTTTTTATAAGATACATATCAAGTCCCATTTCAATTCCTCCATCTTATCTACAATCCCCCTCAGTAACCCTGAAAGTTCAGGTCGTTCAGACAGTTCATCATTAAACCACTTTGCCCCCATATAGATCCCATTTTCATACACTGGAAATACATCTCCAGTGATGTAATACCATGGTTCTCCTAACACTATACGCCCGCCCTCTCGGAGAACTCCTGTATCCCCATGAAAGAAGAAATCCTCTTCTGGATGTTTCTGTGCGTATTTTACGAGTCTATTCGGGTTTCCGACTTTTATAATGCGTCCGTTCGTTTCGGTATCGGTCATTATTTCATCCGCCTCCTAGATCTAGATTCCATCTCTATATCTTCTATTGTCATTGCTCCACTAGACACTAAAATAAAATCGTGCCAGTTCAAATTAGTATCATCTTTAAGCTGCTGCAATTTGGCAGCTTCCTCGTCTGTGAATGTTACATTGATCGTTATCATACACTTGACATATACGACTTCTAATTATATAATACTTACTAAGTAACTAACTAAGTTCGCGAATATAATAAGATTCCTTGCTTTTTTGATACTCATTTGCATCTCTTTCTGGTATATCTTTTATCATAGTTTGTGGCTCCGTGATTTTTTATGATGGCTGTTTATTCTTTCTTTTCTGAAATATACGAAACTGTATAATCCCTTCAAAAACGTGGATTTTTGAGGGTACTAAACATTTTCATACCTCCACAAATCCAGTGTGCCGGAACACCTGGACCTTCTTTACAGACCCGTCGGGTTGGGGGATGTCCTCACTTTCCCGTTTTGAGAAAGCATATACAGGTTGGAATCCACATTCTCTAATTGACTTCTCAAGTGCTCCCATAAAGTACGGAGCACCGCCAATCATCACGCGGGTAATCCACAGTCGGCTTTCAGTGTCGCCCGCGTACATCGCAGCTTCGGAAGCTGCGATTCTCGCAAGCTTTGTTGCTCTTGATTCGATCTCCTCTTTTGAAGGGATTTCTTCAAATGTGAGGAGTTTCTGGATTTCATCTTTACACATTCTTGGCTCAACGACGAGTTGAGCCTTTTGTTCAGCTGTCACTGTGTGTTGTGTGAGGTTCAGTATCATTTTTAGTCACCCCTGAATTCCTTTATGGATTCTGCTGTGAAATATCCACAGCAGTAAGAAAGGACATTTCCATTCTGATCAATTCCAGCGTCCATTCCACCACAATTCGGGCAAATTGCTCTGCCTTCAAATCCTTCAAAGAAATTATTTTCGCTCATTTTCTTTTCCTCCGTAGTATCTTACTACAATAGCTATAATGTAGCTATTAGTATATATAACTTACTATGTGTCATACACTAAGTAAATGTAAAAAATATAAAATTAATCAGGAATCTTTTTAAGTTCTTCTAAATCGAGATCTGTATGCCCACACTTGCATAATAAAACTGGGTTAATTGGTTCTCTTATCCCTTCTTCATTAGTAACTTTGATCTGTGGTTTATACATGTATCTGCCACATACTGAGCACTTAGGACGTGGGTTTTTACCTTGTCCTGTGCCGGGATTTGGGTATTTTTTCGGCGTGTTTCTCTTGCGTTTTATGGTCATTTTTGATCGATACCTTCTAGTTTTTTTAAATGAATCCCCCATCTTCATCTATTATTCCGAGTTCTTTTGCTTCTTCCTCTGTGTTGGCTGTCATGATATCATAAACATCTGTGTTTTCGTTCCCTTTCACAAATCTAATATAATCAAGCTGATTGTCAAGTTCTGAAGCATCCGACCCCATGTAAACATTCCATGATCCGTATGCTTTTACTGTGTGAAAGTGGCCATTTCTAAATTCTACTGCAATAAATTCGGTGCTTGCTTTTTCTTTGAGTTGTTCTATAATTTGTTCCATTTATCTCATCTCCTTAACGTAGATAATACAACGATCTCAAAGTATATATAACTTACTATGTGTCATACACTAAGTAAATGTAAAAAATATAATTAATCTCCTGCGTGGAGAAATTGAAGAAGAGAAGGTGAGATTATGAGCAATATTCCGGAGCCCAAATTCAAAAAAGGGGTTGAAGCCTCTCCGCCATAAATGACGGAGATTCCCATTTTTAACCTTGTTCTGGTATTTTAGATTCTTGGCTCTCGACATAGGCTTTCAGAACATCAAGAGAAACCTGCCCTGTTGTAGCCAAGAAGTATGAAGGAGTCCAAAAACTATTCCCCCATAAGAATTTCTTAGTATCAGGAAATTCATTTCTAAGGACTCTTGCAGAAGCTCCCTTAATACTGTTGATTACTTTTGTAAGGGATGTGTTGGGAGTTGCCTTGAAAAGAATATGATGGTGGTCTTCTCCAGGCTCTTGAGCCACTATTTCTATAGCCATTTCTGTATTTTTTTCACGTTGCCATTTCCCAGCCATTTCATAGATGATTTGTTTCAATCGCTCTCTAATGACTTCATTATATAGAGCTTTTCTTCGGTATTTCACAACTAGAATTAAGTGATAGTGAAGGGTGTACACGGCGTGCGCACCCTTATCGAGTTTGTAAGCTGCCATTTTCAGACCTCTTTGTCAGTGAACACAAAATACCTTCGTGTTCCTGGTGAATATATGATAATGCGTTCATATGCGTCAGAAATCGCTTCGAACTGCTCTTTTGTGCACTCCTGAAAGTCGGTATAATCGTACATTGTATCAGGGTCAAGAAGTACGGAATTCACGAGCCATACAGGATATTCCCCCTTCTTTGATATTTTTCTAGCATGGTCATTGTGCTGCTCTAGCGTGTCGATCACGCTAACCGGGTCGCGCCTGGCACATTCCAGACAAATGTGCTTTTTGTGAAGATCCACGCCTTCACACTTGAAGTAGTACTTCCCGCATCTAGGGCACGTCTCGATTTCATATGTGTATGCGAAACTGAATATCATGCCTCCGCCACGAAAACCACAGAGGCGTTCCATAGCTTCCTCAAACCACATGTCAATATACTCAGAATCCAGGCAACCGCCCGGAATTGCGTCTACTGGGTTTTTGAGAATGTAATAGTAATCTCCTATTTTCACAGGATGTCTAATAGCTCCAATATCTACCATCGTATCTATGGCAGCCCACTGGATTGCGATTTTGTCTCCAGTCGTGAGTTCGTCGGTGAGTCTCATTTTCATACCCTCCTAAATTTTTGAGAGGCTTAAAGCCCCTCTTAAAGTTCTCCCGTTTCATCGTATGTTTTTTGGTCTTCTATGTCTTCGGCGGTGATGTTTTCATCATTCCATTCTGAGTGGATTTCATCATTTTCGTCAACGGTGTAGTGTGAGGATTCACGGACATATTTTTTCAGTTCGTTTGTCAGGTCGCTGTATTTCACTTTTGGTTATCTCCTTGTTTTAGTCTTATTATTATTTGTTTTTGTCTTAGGTTGTACAATATACTATATAACCTAATAGTATATATAACTTACGTTAGGTTAAGTTAAAATTAATATAACCAAAGTAAAAAGAATTATTAGAAAAGCTATAGTTTATTACGGTGCGAGGCTCCGCTTTCATCCCCGACCTGAAGGACGGGGTCTTCTCGCTGTGCCTCCGCGCCCCCCGAGATAAAGTTAAAACAAATGAACTTTTCAAACATGAATACGCTGGAGACCCTGGATTCAGGGGGATTGTTGGTTTATTGGTGATTTTCTTTTCTTTTTTTGGTATGTATATATCTCATTTCCTAAGGAGACCATTATCAGAAGCTTATAATATTCCTTCGGAAAAAATCATAACACTTAAATACTTCCTAAGCATATTATGTATATCGTTTCCTAAGGAGAATTAAGACATGACACCAAAAATATCTTTAACAGAAATAATCGCATCTGATAACCGGCTGTTTATGAACAAGCAAGTAGTAAAACCTAATTATACACTCAGAGGGATTGATGATATCCTCCATAGAGATGATGAAATAAGAACATATTACGAGTATCTAAAAGATATCTTTACTGGAGTGTCGCCAAGTAACATTTTCATCTACGGAAAGCCTGGACTTGGGAAAACTCTAATTACAAAACTCGTTTTTGAAGAAATTAAAAGAGAAGCAGAAGTAAGAGGAATAGAACTCTGTATTATAAATATCAACTGTGACGAACTCAGAACAGAACACTCTATTTTACAGAGACTTGTGCGGGAAATCCCTTCAGATGAGCCAAGAAGAGTTATAGGGAATTCAACCTCTAAGCATAGTGAATACCTGAAGTATTTGATAAATCACTACTCAGGAATAATAATAATCATTCTCGATGAACTTGATAAGGCCGTAAATCCTGAAATGATCAACAAGATAATAAGAACCGAATCGGCAGCTTCCGGGCAGTTTCCGACTATTGTAGGAATTACAAACGATCTAGGATTAAGAGATAGATTCCCGCCGCACTTAAAAAGTGTTCTCTGCGAAAATGGATTAATTATCAACCCTTACAACGCTGACCAATTAGCTGATATCCTGAGGGCAAGGGCAGAAATAGCATTTAAGAAGGATTCCTTAGACGAAATGGTAATTCCTCTATGTGCTGCTTATGCAGCTCAGGACTATGGAGATGTTAGACGAGCTATAGACCTTTTAAGAGTTGCCGGAGAAATAGCAGAATCAAGAAGCGGAAAACAGTTAATAGAACAGGATGTTAGAGACGCTTACAACAAGTTAGAGATTGATAGAGTCATTGAAGTAATTAAAACACTTCCTACACAGTCTAAGGCCGCTCTGCTAGCATGTATATACGTTTATGATTCTCCTAAGGAAAATACCATGAGTAATATATACACTGTATATAGTGGGCTGTGTGATGCTATGGAGATTGATGTATTAACTCAGAGAAGGATAACCGACCTGCTTGCAGAATTAAACCAACTTGGAATAATAGAAGGGATTAACGAGTTTAAAGGCAGGTATGGAAGGAAGAAAGTAATTACAAAGATAGCTTCAAAAGAACATGCTTTAGAGATTCTTTTTCAGGATTATAGAATTAGTACAATTAAGAACATTCCCGCTAGTGCGTTTTTACGGTTTTAACAGGATATGGGCATATCCCATTTCCTAAGGAACTACTTTTTAACTAGGGAGCGCGGAGGCACAGCGGGAAGTCCCCGTCTCTTTAGGGCGGGGATGAAAGCGCAGCCTCGCACCGTAGTCAACAGCTTAAAACTTCATTAACTTTTCATTTTTAACAAAAGCTTTATATCTCTTTAAAACCTATTGATATAAGATGTTACGAGCCTACAAATACCGAATCTACCCAAACAAAAAACAAGAAGAAATGATAAAAGTAAATTTTGGAGCTTGTAGATTCGTCTATAATTGGGCTTTGGAACAAAAAATAAAAACTTATGAACAAACTAAGAAATCAATATCAAGGTTTGACTTACAAAGAATTTTAGTTCACGAAGTAAAACCTTCTAATATATGGTTGAAACAAGCAAATTCACAGGCTCTATTAGCTTCTTTAGTAAATGTAGAATCAGCGTTTACGAAGTTTTTCAGAGAAAAAACCGGTTTTCCTAATTTCAAGTCTAAGAAAAATCCAGTTCAATCTTATCAAATGCCTCAACATTATAAAGTAGATTTTGATAAGTGTATTATAACACTCCCTAAAATAGGAGGAGTTAAAGCAGTTCTTCATAGAACTTTTGAGGGGGATATGAAAACTGCAACTATTTCAAAGACTCCAACTGGAAAATATTTCATATCTATTCTAGTTGAGGATGGTAAAGAAGTTCCAGAAAAACAGTGTTTTGATGATAATTCAACTATTGGTGTGGATCTAGGTATCAAGGATTTTGCTATACTTTCCAACGGTGAAAAGTTCGAGAATCCGAAATATCTTAAAAATTCCCTTAAAAAGTTGAAAGTTCTTTCTAAAAGACTTAGTAAAAAAGTTAAAGGTTCAAATAACTGGAAAAAAGCTAATCTTAAACTTTCAAGATTACATGAAAAAATAAGCAATCAGAGAAACGATTTCCAGCATAAACTCTCTTCTAAACTTATCAGCGAGAACCAAGCTATAGCTCTGGAAACTCTGAATGTCAAAGGCATGGTCAAGAATCACTGTTTAGCTCAGTCGATTTCCGATGCAGGATGGTCAAGTTTAGTAACAAAGTTAGAATATAAGGCAAAATGGACAGGAAAAACCATTCTAAGAATAGGTACTTTTGAGCCTTCTTCTAAAATTTGCAATGTCTGTGGATATCATAAATCAGACTTAACTTTAAAAATAAGAGAATGGGTATGTCCAGACTGCAAAACTAAACATGATAGAGATATTAATGCAGCTATCAATATTAAAAAATTCGCTTTACAGGATCAAAATCTTATAGTTATATGACACCTGCGGAACGCGGGGAAGGGCTTGGGGACTTATGAACAAAAGTTCAAGGAATGAACCAAGAAGCCCCTTTCTTTAGGAAGGGGTAGTTCACTTACGATTCTCTACACAAAGAAGGTTTTAACTGTTTTACTTTAGTTAATTATATATACTATTAATTCCATAACTCTACAACATGACATTATAAGAGATAATGTAACAGACATTAAAGAGAGAGTTTTTATCCATCTCTTAATCTCTAGTTCCTTAGGAAATGGGATATATACATACCAAAAAAAGATGACTGAGGAAGCCGGGTTTTAAAAAAAGTGATTAATTGAGTTTGTTTTTTAACTCATTCATTTTTGTGATGTCTGGAGCCTGGCCAGCAGCATAAACTTCAAGCACGGAATAAGCCTCGGTTAGAAATTCCTGGTACTGTGTATTGATCTCAATTTCTTCAGCTGAATAGGTTGTATCTCTTTCAGTTCCCCTGTATTCAGTTAAGATCATCTTTTTAACCGTTTCCGGGTCCTCTCTTCCTGCGAGTGCATTATTCACAGCGTTGTAAATGTCCTGAGCATCGGCTTTAATTACGTTTTTGAACCCATCTTCATTACTTGAAAAAATAACAGGCTCTTCATTCATGTTTAAAACACCCGCCGCCATCATCCCTCCAAGTGTCAGGAGAGAAGCAACAATTATCGAAAGTGATTTTGTGTTCGTTAAAAAAATTGGAATTTTGATCATATTCAATCCTTCCTTATGAAAATTTTAATGGTTCCTTCGGCTCTGTCTCCAATCCAGATAGTACCGTTTGCATTGACTACAAGGGGCAGCCCCTTATTTTCTCCCCTGACTCTCCGAAGTTCGGACCATCCAGCCCGAGAAAACATAATTATATTATCAACTGTATTAAATTCGCCAGTTTCATTATTTTGAATGAAAAGCCGTATTTCTTTTCCTGCGTGCTGTCTGCTCACATTGATTCTTTTGTGATCATCAATTGAAAAGTTCAACTCTTCCCACAGATTCAAATCTAGTGAAAAATATTCACCGTAAGCATTCGAGTCATCGAAGCAAAAAATATCCTTTTTAGCCATGCCTGAACAATTATAGCGTGTTGTTCGTTTATATACCTTGCTCACAGTCCCTCTTTTTTCTGTCTGAGTTCCAGCCCGTCCAGCTGTCAGGCTCACAGATCTAGCAGGCCAGCCAGCCGGTGAAGATCCGGATAGCTTAGAATCACAGCCAGCCTGTGAAAAAATAACGTTTTTTTCTTCAATATCATACATCAATAGATACCTCCTTGACAGTATCGTTTTGAACGGAGGATGTATTTACCTCCGTTTGCTCAGAACTACCCGATATATCAGCCTGATTTTTGATTCCGTGTTTCAAGATGAATCTCTTAAACTCGACTCCACGCATTATACAGAAAGGCTTTCCCACTGCTGCTTTTACTTGTGGGTAGTTTGCCTTTTGACACAGGCATTTCCAGACATCACAGTAAGGCTCCTGCTTTTGTTTCTTTCTTTCTATCTTGCCTATTGAATGACTTCCTGGGCGTTCGTATTCTATCCAGATCCTTTCTCCGGAGGGAGATATGCAGGTAATGTCTGGGACATCTTCAATTTTCTGCCCTCCCCAGTTGTTCACCTTTACATCTGTATAACCCGCCAGGCATAATTCACCAGCTGCTAGATAGCAGGTAACCCAATGATCTTCGCTTTCTCCATCAATCAGCCCGTTCTCGTTTAAGATCCCATCTGCCAGCCATATCGGGAACTTTCCAGAGCCACCCATTACTGAGGTTGCATCCGTTGGCGTGAATCCTTCGATCTCGTAATCGTCAAGTTTAGTAATCCAATTTGAAGCAATTAGGCCCTTATCACGGATCCATGTAACCCTAGAATCAATCTCATAGTTATCTGAGATACAAACGCCTGCTCTTGATTCTCGGCTTGATTTTCCGAAGAAAATTTCTTCCATTTTGCTTGTCAACACAACTTCCCCAGGTATTTTTTGCCCACGCCTGAGAAGCAGGTATTTTCCTTTTCCTGATTCCATCAACCGGGCCTTATCTTTCTCCGTGAAATAGAATTCCTTGCCAAATTCCTCAACGTTTTCCATGGTCATATTGCACATGAGGAGAATAAAATCAGTATTCGCTTTCAATACCGGAAGGATTGAAGCCGCGCCGTCTAAATCTTGATTGTCAAAACAGACTGACATTTTCCCGGACCTTGCTTCCCTGATCAGCTTGACGATATATTTTGCCTGGTTCGGAGTCGATAGGAGTGCCGCGCCTTCGTCAAGTGTGAGAATTGTCCTTCTCTTCTTCCGGTAAGCCTCAGGAGAGGGCGTTTTGAGGCGCATGTTGATGATGTCCATCAAAAGTATAGTCACCGCTTCTTTGACTCCATCCTCAAGCCCTGAAACATCTATAGTGATGAAGCGCCCTGACGCATCGAATGTATTGTGATTGTCCATCCAGTCCCATGCGTTCCCCTCTTCCATCTCTTCTGTGTTGTCCAGGAGAGCCTGTATTGATGGCCATTTTGATTTTTTGGTTTCGTCCTTTAACCACTCTTGACAGGTCTTTCTCCAATCCCCGTAAGAAGGCCAGTTTTTCCCATCCTTCCACTTGTGGATATTCAAAGGGTTGCCTTTTTTGTCTACCAATCCCGTTTTTAAGTAGGTGGCTTTTGCAGTAGCTATGAATGCCGCTCTCATCGGAGTTGAAAAATTCGAGCCGATTAAAAACTCTATGTTCTTCTTCAGGCTTACCTGAGTCCGCCTGTAAGCGTATTTCCTAGCTGCTGTGCTCTCTCCCATTGTTTCCGGGTCAAAGTAGACCATCCAGGGGTTAGGGTCGTACTCGGTTCCGTCTCCGATTTTGAGAAGTTGTCCGTTTAAGGCTTTAATCGCGTTCAAGTGACTGGTTCCCATATCCTCTTTTGGTGATATGTGGATATAGTCACAGTTCACGGCAGCCGCGTTATAGTCTATGTAAAGTTCGGTTGTCGTCTTCCCTGTTCCACTCCCCCCGAATACTGCAAAGTGTTTACTCATAAAGTCGTCTGATTCAAAATCAGCGAATAGAGGCGTTCTAGCGTCCGAATGGAAGCCAAGTAAAACCCCTTTCCGGCTCATCAATTGAATTGGGTTTCTAGCAGGCCAGAGCATAGCCACCGTGTTTCCCTGCACATCCGTGAAAGTCTCTTCTATGATTTCATTAGTAGGTAGCCCGGCTTTAATAGATCTCAGATGCCCGCCGAAAGGAATTTCTGTTAAAACATTCTGCCCGTTTAAGTTGAAAGTTAGCATGGATGTAAGCGTGTTTACTTCTTTCCGGGTAGCTCCATCAATCCGTGCAACTAAGGAGTGTCTAAATGTTTTATGGTTCCCGTCATAAGACTGCCTAGAATAGTTTTCCACGTCCTCCGCGGCGTAGTCGTACCGCCTGGAGTACCGCCCGCCCTGCTGGATCTGTGTTTCTTTCGCTTTCTCAATTTCGTCTAATGCTTTGTCCATTGCTTCCGATTCGTTGAGCGAATCTCTTTTAATTATCGTCTGCGTTAACATTATTTGTGCGTCTTCCGAAATCATCATGTCTAAAATGGTGTCTAATATCTTTGGTCTAAGGTTTTTTGGAAGTCCTGGGACCATTGGGTTTATTGGAGAAGGCGCACCAATCCAAGTACACACAGATTCCTTTTCTTCGTTGATTACTGCTGATTTCCCATCTTTCGCGGACCGGATCGAAGCAGCGCAAGCCTTGAAAGCTGCAACTTTATTAGTAAGCCTTGCTTCTTCGAATTCTTCCATTTCTAAGGATCTGAATTGAAGGTAAGTAATCAATCTTCCAATTGTCCGAGCATAAAAGTTAGTAAAAAAATTCAATTTTAATACCTCCCTTCATGGGTATTGTGTGAGATCATCCCGCCAAACATAGCAAGAACGTCTTCCTCGGTTTCAAGTCTCTTGCTTTCAATTCCCTGCATTTTTAATGCTTTTTTCACAGACACCGCGATATTATCCAGCGTCAGAAAAGCATCTTCCTTTTTCGTTGTGTAAGGGATAATGAACCCCATATGGGTTTCATATGTCTTTGAATCAGTTTTCCCGCATAATTCCGCCTGCTCATAGCAGATATCTCTTAAAAGTGGAATCTGCTTTTCCTTCTTCAATTCCTTTTTAAACTGCTCTCCTGCGTCTCCTGTGCTCTTTCTTGCTTTCAGAACCGTTTTAATAATCGTGTTTGCTGGAACCCCTGTAAGGGTCATTTCTGAATTTGCAAAAAATACATCTAGGTCTTCAGGCTTGTAGGCGAAAAGCTCAAGGAAAATGCCCCAGTTATGACCTTTATTCGCAATAGGCCAGAATTCAGTATACCCGCCTTCGAAAATGTTTTTAATCCTTGAAAAGTTCTTTACTTTGTACCAATCTTTTTTATTATATTTCCAGATCTGTTCTTCTCCCTGTGCTCTCGAAATTAAGAAGATTATCCGCCTTTCGAAGTTGTAAAGCGCTATCCGGTTAAGTCCTATAAACACAAAGAACAGCCAGGAAGCAACCACTATTAAAGCGCCGATCACATCAAGAGCAAATATTCCAGGTATCAAAACTCTTGAAATGATAGCATACAGCGCCGTTAGAATTGCACATGCGAAAAATATCCTTAACTGATTCGTTCTTAATCCCCATACTGTAGGATCAAACATTCTTGTAATAGTTGTGGGTGTTTGTGATTCTGCCATTTTAATGCCCCCGCGCTCTTCTTGCAATTC
>LSQX01012787.1_pt1 | contig 71127 bp, 58 predicted proteins | sample 654561 | NCBI WGS metagenome assembly LSQX01 (sample SAMN04489861, study PRJNA283612) | anaerobic digester metagenome | isolation source: 4 biogas reactors fed with cattle manure at either 37C or 55C with and... | place: Denmark: Kongens Lyngby | collected 2014
GAAGGGATTCGAACCCACGACCTTTCGGATGCGAACCGAACGCTCTCCCAACTGAGCTACAGGCCCAAGATCACTATGACCGTGCTTATTATACAACACTCCGGCGTCCATGCCAAGGCATCGCATCAGGTTTTGCCACGTAATTTCCCCCAACCCTTGGCCAATACTGGAGCTGATGAGCAATTATCCTGGTTCGGGGTGAGTGTATGCCCAAAGATACTGCCACGATTTCGGATTCGCAACTGACACCGAACAAGGACATTCCCCTGCGCCCGTTTCCGATCACGGTCCCTTTGCTCACCTTCTCTTATGATAGCCTATTTCGACCGCCGCCCGAAGAGGAGTTCACTGAAGAAGAGCCTGTCACGGAGAGTTTCGGGGTGAGCTTCTCCCGTTCATCCGCCAACAGCCTTTTCGAGCAGATGCACAACAACACCTGGGCTCCCATTGCCTGGTACAGTCTGGCCGTAATGGCTGAGAGGCTGTCTTTGCAGACGCCGGATGACGAATTACTCGTGCTGTCAAACCTGCGCGAAAGATGGCATCGGGTAGGAGCAATCACCTATCCCCACCAAGTGGAGACGGTCAAAAGAGTGATGAAAGAGATGGGCGGCCGAGCTATCCTGGCCGATGAGGTGGGATTGGGAAAGACCATTGAAGCCTGCATGATCCTCAAAGAGTACATGCTGCGCAATATGGTAAGCCGTTGCCTGATCCTCACCCCGGCCAGCCTTCGTTGGCAATGGTACAGTGAGCTCAAAGAGAAATTCGCCGTGGTGGCGGCCATCCAACGCTCAGAGTATGATTGGGAGCGCTGTCCGGTGCTTATCGCCAGCCTGGACACGGCAAAGAGAGCGCCCCACAGCGAGATCATTCAAAACGTCAACTATGACCTGGTGATTGTAGATGAGGCTCATAAGCTGAGAAATCCCTCTTCCATGAACTGGCGTCTGGTGAACAGCTTGCACAAGAAGTATCTGCTCTTGTTGACCGCCACTCCTGTACAAAATGATTTGCGGGAGCTTTACACCCTGATATCCCTGCTCAAACCGGGTCAACTGGGTACATATCGTCAGTTTCAGCAAAAATTCATGATCGACAAGCGTATGCCACGCAACCCCCAAGCCTTACGGAGGCTGCTCAGTCAGGTGATGATACGCAACCGCCGCCAAGACACTCCTGTTGAGTTCACTAAGCGTCATGTGCAATCAATAGCCGTTGATTTCTCCCCGGCGGAAAAAGAGGCTTACACGGCCTTGTCTCAAGCTCTGAGATCCAGTGCTCACACCTGGGGAGCTATGACTGGCAGTGCTTTATCTTTGCTGATCCTGCAGCGCGAGTTTTGCTCATCACCCGTGGCCGCAGCAGTGACACTCAGGAAGCTTTTGACCAAAAGCGAACATCCCGACCATATCCGCATCTATCAGGATCTGCTCGGCATGATCGAGGCCTGTTACGTTTGCAGCAAAGCAGACAAGCTTCTGCGTATCATCGGTGAGATCGAAGACAAGGTGATCGTCTTTACGGAATACCGGGCCACTCAACAGTACCTACGTGCTTTGCTTGAGACAGCCGGCTATGCCACCCTGGGATTTGACGGCAGCCTGTCCAGCAGCCGCAAAGAGTGGGTGCGTGAACTGTTCCGCAAGGCCGGTCACGTCTTAGTAAGCACCGAATCCGGCGGCGAAGGTCTCAATTTCCAGTTTGCCTGCCATGTCGTCAATTACGACCTTCCCTGGAATCCGATGCGCCTGGAGCAGCGCATCGGTCGTGTACATCGCCTCGGTCAGACACGGGACGTGCACATTTATAACCTAGCTGTCAACGGAACGGTCGAGGAGTATATCTTGTTCTTGCTGTACGAGAAGATCAACATGTTCAACCTCGTGATCGGCGAGCTGGACATCATCTTGGCTCAGCTGGGACAGGGAGGCGGTATAGAGCGTCGTCTGTATCAAATCGCCTCGGATGCTATCGAGAATCCGGATTTGTGGCAAGAGCGTCTTGACGAACTGGTCGATGAGTTCACTCAGGCGACGGAAGATGTACGCAAAAGACGCGAACGGATCGATAGCTGGTTGACATGGTAACTAACAGGGAATTCCGCAGTTTTTCCATCCGGTTTTTTGAGACACTCGGGGCCGCGCTTTCAACGGAAAACAAGCTCCTGCGTGTTGAGCTCACTCCTGAGCAACTGGCCGAACTGGAAGGCCGGATTGGACCGCGGCCGTTTTGGGAAGTCGAGCGTAATGAACAGACAGTGCTTTATTTAGCCTTCGATGAAAAGGACGCGGCCGACCCCCGCGCCGAGCTGATCTGTCCCGGCAGCCATCGTTTTGAGCAAATGCTGGCCTGCGCTCATCGACTGGGCCGTATCGCTCGCTTCACGTTGGTGCCGAAAGACCAAAAGCGGCCATCAGCAGCCGTTTACCGCACGAATATGCTGTTTCATTTTCGCATCGCCTGCCTAGGTCAATGGAAATACGAGCAGCTGATCGAAGCCTGCGTCGATATGACCGACGGCACCATCAACCCCGAGATACCTCAGCGTCTGCGCGACCATGACATCACCGAAGAACTCCCCAAGAATCTTGAGCCACAAAGAATCGAGGTCACCGAGGCCTGGCATATCGCCCGCGAGTATGCTACACAGCTTCTGCGGACGCAAGACGACGGCTGGGCTCGGGAAGCTCTTTTGGCCATGGCCCAGGAGCGATGCATTTTGGAGCGATTCTTTCCCGACACCGATGATGAAAGCGATGATGCTTTGCACCGGCACCATCTGTCGGAGCTGGAACGCCGCACCAAGCCGCGGGCTTATGCCCGGACACGGCTGGCAGCGATGGTCTTTGCTCAGTATCCTTGATTCTTTCGTGCTTTGAGTCGCTCCATCTGCTGACGCAGTCGTCGTTCCGTATTCTCCGGCAAGGGCGGGGCAGCCTCGCGTTCGATATACGGCTCGTCAGCATGATTTGAAACCCCTCGCAGCCCTGAGATAAGAGGCGATCTCCGCTTGCGCGGCACATATTCTTCGCGTTCGAGCAAGGCATGCAATAAAACCAGAGCGGCCTCTTTATCAGGCACACGGCCCTTTGTCTCAGCGTCCACATTCCCGATGGCGTCCGGCGGCACCGGAGCACCCACGCAGGAGGGACAGCCGTCAAAGCAGTTGCAGCTTAGAATCAGATCACAGCAGGCGCTGAGTACCTCCTCCACCAGCTCGTAGGCTTTCAGAGCGAAGCCGGCTCCGCCTCTGTAGCGATCAAAGACAAATACCGTGGGTACGCCGGTATTGGAAGAGTCCACCACGGTACCTATATCACTGGGGTCGCACATAGCGTACAGTGCAAGTACTTCGCCGATGACATTGGCTATCCCGACCAGCCCCTCCATGGCGCTGACTCCCGCTCTTCGCGCCGCCTGAAACGCTTTCATGGAAGGAGACAACCACATGGCGCAGGTATCGAGTGAAATAGGCGGCAGATCCACTTTGCCAAAACCTATGCTGTCCCGCTCTCCCAGCTTGACTTTCTTGAACATGTAAGTGATGAAAGTCACTGCCACGTCGCCGAAACTGACCCTGCTGCCGCGCCAGCCGGTTTGGGTTTGCTCTGACTCGACTCGTACCCGCCGATCCGTAATAGCCTGTGTGTAGTAGTCCACATCAGCCCGGTGTACATAGCTTACCCGCTCTTCCAGATCCAGCCGCGAAACCAAGTAAGTCTCGCCGTCATGCAGATAGACGGCCTCCGTATACAGCTGAGTAAAGGCTGATACCTCGTCCGTCGACCCGATCACCTGATTACGCCCCTCGGTGGTGTCCACGATGGTGTAGGTGTTGTCGCAGGCATTGCGCAGTGAGAAATCATCCGCCGGATAGCCTCGACCTACCCAGTACCACGCATTGCCCTGGCGGACGATTTGTCGGTCCTCCGACAAAAGATCTATCAGAGCCGGGGCAAACTCTCCGAAGTCTCTCTCCGCCAACACTGATAGGGGAAGCTCGAAGATGGCCGTTCGCAGGTGGTTGAGCACAACATGGGGATTGTCAGGATCGACAATGGCATGTTCACAACTGCGACCGAAGAAATACCGGGGGTGCTGCATCAGGTACTGATCGAGCGGCGCATTGTGAGCCAGCAGAATAACCAATGCCTCCTCTTCGCCGCGTCCTGCACGTCCCGCTTGCTGCCAAGTGCTGGCTACCGAACCCGGAAAACCGACAATCAGGCAAGCATCTAAGCCCCCGATGTCTATACCGAGTTCCAAAGCATTGGTAGCCACGACTCCCAGCAGCTCTCCTTGAAAAAGCTGTCGCTCAATCTCTCGCCGTTCACTGGGAAGATAACCTCCCCGGTAAGCGCGCACCGCCCGCGCCAACCCGGGACTCTCTTTTTGCAGCTGTTCACGGGTATAGCGGTATAGCAATTCGGTGACGGCCCTGGTTCGACAGAAGGCGATCGTCGGGATGCGGCTTTTTATCAACCGGACCATCAAGGGGACCGCATCCGCCTGCGGGCTGCGGCGCTCCATGGTCTCGCCGAATACAGGGGGGTTCCACAGCACGAAGTACTTGGGTCCGCGAGGTGATCCGTCCTCATCAATGACCACAAAAGGCTCGCCCGTGAGCTGAGAGGCCAACTGATCCGGATTGGCGATCGTCGCCGAGGAACACAAGAACTGAGGTTTTGAACCGTAATGACTGCAGATACGCTTTAGCCGCCGCAAGACATTGGCTACATTGGAACCGAAGATCCCGCGATAGGTGTGAATCTCGTCTATGACCACCCACTTTAACGAGCTGAAGAACTCAGCCCATGCGGCATGGTTGGGCAGGATCCCCGAGTGCAGCATATCAGGGTTGGTCAGGATGCAATTGCCTTCCTCACGCAGACGCCGCCTGGTCACCGCCGGAGTGTCGCCGTCATAGGTACCGGCCTGTATCTTCAAGGAGGGATCAAGTTCCTTGAAGCGCAGTAGACTGCGCAGTTGATCCTGAGCCAAAGCCTTCGTTGGAAACAGATACAAGGCCTTGGATCGGTTGTCCTGGAGCAAAGTCTCTAGAACCGGTATGTTGTAACACAGAGTCTTACCGCTGGCCGTGCCCGTGACGACAATGATATTTTGACCCGCCCGCGCCGCGTCAATGGCCTGAGCCTGATGGGTGTAGAGCTGCTCGATGCCATCGGACTGGAGGGCTTTCATTATGGCCTCCGGAAGCGGTTGAGCCGTGGCGGCAAAGCGCGCCCGACGGGCGGGCAGCGCCTCCACGTGCACCACTTGCCCGGCGTAATCGGCCTGGCTTCTTATGTGTTCTATAAAGCGCAAGGCATTCACGAGGTGGCCTCCTCGAGCGAGTCGAAAGAGGCAACCATCTTTATGTGCGGAATACCCGCCTCCAGGAATTCCTCTCCTTCGGGGACAAAGCCAAAGCGCCCGTAGAAGCCAACCGCTGTGAGCTGAGCGTGTACATAGACTCCCTCCAAGCCTTCACGTCGGGCCACATCCAACAGTGCCGAAAGGAGCCGGCTGCCCACTCCCTGCCCTCTGTGTTCGCGCAGCACAGCCATGCGCCCGATACGTCCGACCCGATCCTCGATGACCAGTCGCGCCGTGCCTATGACCTGATCGCCTAACCAGGCCACGACATGCCTGGCGGAAGCATCCAGGCCATCGCTTTCCAGCTGCGGCGCCACTCCTTGTTCCTCTACAAAAACCCGACGCCGCACCTCCAGACCCAAAGACAAGGTCCGTTCATCAGCAACCGTATCAATATGAAACACGTAACCCCCTCCAAAAACAGCGGCGACTCATTCGACGATGTGTTCTGCATGGGGGTCAAGGTTTCCTACCACTCATCGATTCCACACACCAGACGAAGACAAAGCGAACAGATCTCATGGTGACAGCTAGTACAGACCGCTACGGAAGATGAAGATCTCATTGCTGCCCAGGAGCATGTTTTTCCGCAGTCTGAGCATAGCAGATGCCCGCAGACATGGCAGGATGAAGAAGCACATGACTGGCACAGGTCCCGGCCGCAATCGGCACAGCTTTGAAAGCAGTCTGAACAGACCAGATCTCCGCATTCACAAAAACGCGCGGCACTCAAGGGTTGCTCACAGGCCTCGCAGATATGATCAACCAATCGCGCCCGAAGGACATCATAGACCAGGGTGACCGGCCGGAAAGCAGGATCACCGAAGCGCAAGGTAAACGTCAGCCGCGGCACCCTTACGGCCGCACAGCTGATCAAGCGCACTTCGGCCCGGGTCTGGTACTTGGCCGTCAACTCGTTTCGACGACGGACCATCTCAGTCCGGAGTTGTTCCGCCTCTTCTTTGTAGTCCGCCTCCAGGGCCTGAGCCCTTTGTCTCAAAAGATGCAGTTGCTTGGTATGGCGAGTCTCACTCTCGAAAGAGCGGGCCAGCTGAACGCGAACCGAGGAAGCAGCCATCTGCCTGAACATCCGGCGCAAGGGATCCAATGCCTCTTGTGCCAGTCCGGCGTAGTAGGTCTCAATGCGCTCGAGATCCTCTTTTAGGCGCCTGTCAACCTCAGCTTTGAACTCCCTCAATTCCTTTTGCAGGCGATCCTCCAGAATCTGACAAGCCTTTCGATACAGGCGCAAAGTGGCATAGGCATGCGTGGGGAACTCTTCATTGGCCCTAGACATCAAGGTCTCGAGCGGCTCGGCATCACCGGCGAACGAGGTCTCCGGCCCGGTTGATCCATCCGTGACGGGTACAAACGATATCGCCTCAGTGATGTCAACTGGAGAATCAGCGGATTCAGTCAGGGGATCCATGAGGATGAACATCAGCCGTTCGCGCGTTTCATCCGAGATCAAAGCGACCCGAAAGCCAAACAGAAGCTGCACATGATAGGAAAGACTTCGATCTACAACACGTGGCTGCGACTTCGAAAAGGAGACTCTGCGCAGCGTGCGTTTCAGCCAGGCAAACTGCCTGTTGTCAGTCTCGGCGGTCGAAAACGGATCGTCTTGAAAGACAAGGTGCAAGAATTCAGGGTCCAGGGCACGAACACAAAGCAGACTGGCTGTTGCTCCCCGCCTGATACTGAGAGCGATCATCCGATCAAGCAGAGGATGTCCGTAAGTTATGCATTCGGCCTCACCGGAGGCCGTCGGAACAAAGCTGAGTTCGAGTTGTTCGTCAACTTGCAGTTGGCGAGCCAAGACCCTTGGCAGTCGTATACGCCGACCATCCGTCTGAGCACCGCAAGCGCCTAGAAAGGCTAGCACAAAGCGGCGGACTTGCTCCTGTTGGTCTCTGTCGCTGATCATGCCTCCAACTCCAGGGTTTGAGACTCAGCGTCAAAGATCTGTGCGTTGAGGCGGCGCACACGCTCATAGGTATGACAGGCCTCCGTAAGCTCGCGGCCGAAAGCCTCTATCCGCTCACGCATTTCGGGTTCGTCACGAGAATCCAAGGCGATCTCGGCAATGACACGTTCATAGGGCGCTTTCAGATTGGCCAAGATGATGTCCAACTCTCCGATGACCTTGGTGAACATACCGATCTTGCGTTCCAACAGATAGAGCATGTAGGCCTCAATGGTTCCTTCGATCACAACGTTAACCACGAGCACCGGTCTTTGTTGACCCAGGCGATGAATGCGCCCGATGCGTTGTTCCAATCGCATCGGATTCCAAGGCAGATCGTAGTTGATCAGTGTCTGACAGAACTGGAGATTATGCCCTTCGCCGCCGGCTTCGGTGCTGATCAAGACTTGGCTCGAGCAACGAAACTCTTCGATGGCGGCCTGTTTCGCCCTGCCGTCCAGCCCTCCGTGATACATCACGGCGCTGACTCCGGCCCGTTGACAGGCCGCCGCCAAAGCCTCTTGTGTGGCTTTGAACTCAGTGAAGATAATGGCTTTTTCCTGCCGGAGTCCGGCTACAACATCCATGGTCAGACGTAGTTTCGCCGGTTGGATCCCATGACTCAACTCCAACAACTCGACAAGAGCCGCCTCCGGAAGAAGCTTCTGCCCCCTGGCGCGACGCATGGCCTGCAAGGTAGCTCCCGCCGCGGCGGGATGACTGCATGTCTCGCGCAGCAACAACAAGAACGGGAGCAGATTGCGCTTGTTCGCCGGCTGTGCCCGATAGGCCCTGCGCAGATGATCCACCATAGTGACATAAAAAGAGCGCTCCTCGCCGGAGAGAGGCACCGCCATCGAGCGCACTTCCCGGCGGGGAAAGTGGATGAAGACCTCTCGCCTTCCTCTGCGCACCATGACTTGTGACAGCAATTCTCGCAAACGGCTCAGATTCTTAGGTGAGTGTTTGTCGAGCATGAACTCCTGTTTGAACTGCGAGTATGTCTTCAGCTGTCCCGGTTGAAGCAGAGTGATCAGGTTGTACAACTCGCTTAGATCATTTTGAACGGGTGTGGCGGTCAGCAAAAGAAGGTATTTCTTCTCAATGGCATTGACGAACTTCCAGTTCACCGTCCGTTTGTTCTTCAGCCTGTGGGCCTCATCCACGATTACCATGTCCCACCGACGGGCATGAATCACTGCCGCGTTTTCGGGACGCTTGGCGGTATCCAACGAGGCGATAACCTGTTGTTTCTCAAAGGACGCCGGCGTTCTTCCCACAGGTACACAGACTCTAACCTTCTCCGTTAACTCCAGGTGCCACTGACTGAGCAAGGAAGCGGGCACGAGAATGAGTACGCTTCGGACGAGACCGCGCAGCATATACTCCCGTAGGATAACCCCGGCCTCAATGGTCTTGCCCAGTCCTACTTCATCAGCCAATAAAGCTCGCCCGCGCATGTCCCGCAGGACCCGTAGGACGGCTTCCCTTTGGTGTTCGTACAATTCGATGTCCAAAGCGTCCAATGATACCAGCCGATCAAATCCTCGGGAAAGCGAAAGTCGCTCCGCCGCGTTTTTCAGTTCATACCATTGCTTACTGTCATAGCTTCGGGCGAGAAAGTTACTCAGCACCTCGAGGCTGCCAGGATCGTGGAGAATCTGCATGACCAACCAACCCCAGCCTATTATGCCCCGTTTGCGCCGTCAATTCACATGACGCCCTTCTGCAACACCTCGGCAACAGCCTCAGCGAGTATGGACGCCGCGTCCAAAGCCTCCTGGAGAGTGTTGTCGTAATACTCTCCGATGTAGACTTGAACGGCTTGGGGATGCAGATCACCGTTGAGAGCTTCATGAAGAACCTTGACTCCCCGCGTCACTCCGGGCGCTTTGGCTTCCAAGGTCACACGCAGGGCCTCCGCAAACCGCAAGTTCTCCTCGACATAGGGATTATCCACGTCACCAACCACGAAAAGGATCTTGGCTATCGGTTTGCCGGATAAGCTGACCGTCGAGTACCCGTCAGGCCTACCTTCCAGAGCATCCCGATGAATGTCCAACAGAGCGGAGACCCGATCAGCTTTCTCCATGGCCGGAAGCAATACCCGGCGCGCTTCGGCAAACGATTCCCTCCACGGCACAGACCTTTGTCCAGTCACCATCTGAGCGCGCACTCCGTGCTTCTGCAGGGACTGCTCAAGATGACGACATACCGAGGCCACGTCGCCGACGCCCTCGGCGTGTGGCGGAGCCGGAGCGTAGTTTTCCATCGGATGAGCAGTGTACACCAAGACCAAAGGCGCCTCTGCCGCCGGCCGCTCCTCTTTAGCTTTCCTACCAAACGAAGGGGCAAAGCCAAAATACTTCGCCCCCAACACCGCGATAACAACGAGTAGCACCAGAAAAACGGTCAGAAACGGACTGTCTTTTTTCTCCACGATGCCTGGCTGCTTTGATTTAGCCACGTGCTTACCCCCTCTCCTAGACACAACACTATATGCGCGAGAGGGAGGCATGTATGTCCCTTATGCCGACTAGGGTTCCTCCGCCAGGGCTTTGATGGCGCGTTTCAACGCCGCCATCGCCTCACCGAAGCCTTCCCAATCCCCGTCCTTCAAGCGTCGTTCTGCCCTCTCAAAGGCCTCTGCTACGGCGACGATGGACGGACTGGCTCCGGCAGTGCCCTCTTGAGCGGGCTGTGGCTGCCGACCGACCAACATGTCCAGAGCCTGGGAGAGTGTCTCCCCTATGACCACACGATTGTCCTCGGCCACGATGACCCGTTTCAGCTCAGGCAGACGGCTTTGCTCAGCCTGGAGAAACAGCGGTTCCACAAAAAGCAGTGTGTTGGCGATGGGCACGACCAAGAGATTGCCTCGCATCACTTCCGACCCTCTCTGGCTCCACAAAGTGAGCTGCTGCGATATTTCAGGATCTTGATCGATGCGGGCTTCGATCTGGGCCGGACCAAATGTCAAAGACTGCTTTGGAAACCTGTACAGCATAAGCTGCCCGTACGCCTCACCGTCATTGCGGGCCGCCAACCAGGCCACCATGTTATCTTTACGAGCCGGAGTAAACGGGATGAGCAACACGAACTCGTCATGCTCTTCGCCGGGCAGACGCGTGATGGCGTAGTAGGGATCCATGGGTTGCAGTCTGTTACCATATACCTCATTGGGCACTGCCCAAGCATCCTCTTGGTTATAGAACACCTGAGTGTTGGTCATGTGGTAGGAGCTGAACATAGAGACCTGAAGTCGGAAGAAATCCTCAGGATAGCGGATATGGGCTCGCAGCTCTTCAGGCATTTCATCGAGCGGCCTAAACAGCCCTCCGTAGACTCTATCCAGAGCCAAGGCCACGGGTTCGGTTGGGTCAACCAGATAAAACCGCACATCGCCGTTGTAGGCATCGATTGTCACTTTGACGGAATTGCGCACGTAACTGCCCCAACCTCGAACGGGGCGGACATAGGGAAATCTGTCAGTTGTCGTGTAGGCATCCTGCATCCAGTACAACCTACCGTTGGCAATGACTATATAGGGATCGGAATCATAGCGCAAGAACGGAGCGAGGCGCCGGACACGATCGTGGATGTTTCGGTAGAACATGATCCGGCTCTCACTGTGAATATCGGATGATAGGATCAACTTGGCGGTGCCAAAGCGTATTGAGAAAGCCAGCCTGCGCAACGGATTCGACAGTTGCACACCGCCATGACCTTGATAGATGGCCATGGCATTTTCATCTCCGCGGGGATAGTCAAACTCAGGTGTTCTGCTGTTGACTACCACGTACTGATCGGTCAGCTCTCCGTAATAGATCTCCGGTCGATCTACGCTCATCTCCGGTACTCCCCGCGGCGGGATGTCTGAAACGAAAAACTCCGGAAGCCCCTCGGGAGTGACGCGGTTGACCGGACTGACCACGACTCCGTAACCATGCGTGTATTGCAAATGCCGGTTGATCCACGTCGGGTTCTGAAGGCTGTTGACATCGATCTCCCGGGCGGCCAACATAACCTGCTGATATCTGTCGCCGATCCGATAGCGATCTATATCCACATCGGCGAATTCATAGTACAAACGGAACTCCTGCAGCTGTCTGTAGGTTGTCAGTAGCGGACGCCAGTCCCAAAGCCTGACGTTTTCAATGGTCGCTCTGTTTTCCGCCAGCTGGGCAGGCGTCACACCCCCTTCGGGGTCGATCTCATGTGCTTTAATGTCAGTCAGTCCAAAAGCGGCCCGCGTCATGGCAATATGATTGGCGATGTATGGGCCTTCGCGAACAAGCTCATTCGGCTCCACGACGAACTTCTGTATGGCCGCCGGATAAAGACCTCCCAAACCGATCGAAGAGACGACTAACAGACCCAAAGAGACAACTATAAGACGGCTGCCCCGCTGTCTGGTCACCAGATTGATCAGAATGCCGAGGGCCACCAGTGAGGCCAAGATCGTCAGCACTCGCAGGGCGAGGCCATTGGCATGCACATCGGTATAGGCGGCTCCAAACACCGCCCCTCTGGATGAGTACAACAGATTATACAGGTCGAGATGATAACGCCAGGCTCTGAGACCAACCAAGGCGCTCAGCAAAAGACTCAGATGGGCTTTGGCCCTCCCGCTCCATTGGACCCGGAAACCTTCAAAGCGCAGGTTTCCCGTCAAAGCATAGATGACCCCGGTCAGGATCAACGTCAGGGCAACAAGCCCCAGTCCCAGATAGTTGACTGACTCCCAGAACGGCAATGTGAAAACATAGAAGCCGATATCCTTTTGAAACACGGGGTCGGTGAAACCGAAGGGCTGCTGATTTAGATACAAAGCAAACCGTTGCCACGAAGGAGCGGTACTGACCCCGTAGATAATGCCGACGATCAGGGATATGGCTGCAAAAACCGCGGGCACACCACGTCCGGAAAACCTGTAAGCCCAGCCTTCGGAAAAATCGGCTATGGATTGGACTACGGATTGACGCGTCAGCCACAAGTTGAACAAAACAAACAGAGCGGCCGCCAATCCTACGCCTAAGCCCACTCCCCACAGCCAGGCAATCTGGATCGTGAAAAGACGCTGGTAGCCGAGTGATTGAAACCACCACATGTCCGTGAAGAAAACAGAAAAGACGCTGACGATCAGGACGACAAGGACAACTGCCGACACCAGACCCCAGCGAATCGTCCGCCACACGGTGCTCTCACCTCCGGTATGCTTTATTGCGCTTTTTTCTTACTCTCAATCAAAAATCGATGCCAATGAACTCACCCGGACCGAAGTAGCTCAGCTTCAGTTCGCTGTCGAGATCCGTCTTCTCATCTTCATCCTCGAATTCATCAATATGCCTCGGAGGCTCCGTATGGACCTCCGTATCGACATAAACAGAAGAAGCAGGGCGCTTATCTTCTTGCTGCATGAGCTGCAGACGCCTTGAAGCATACCATCCTCCTAGGATTCCCGCAGCCAACACCGAGAGCAGCAAAAACACCAACCAAGCAGACTGCCACAGAGCAGGCCGCTCTCGTGCGGACGACACAGGCTCCTGCCGAGGCGGTTGCGCGGCGAGATCGTAGCGCTCCAAGACTTCCTGCGTATCAAGCCCCAGCTCCCGGGCATACAGCTTCACAAAGGCCCGACGATATGCCTCGCCGGGCAGTTGAGCAAAATCCCCGCTTTCCATCGCCGCCAAATAGCGCCGCTGTATTTTAGTTCGCGCCGCCATCTCGTCTAAAGACAATCCGCTTTTTTCTCTGCTTTCGCGCAAGAACCGTGCGAATTCATCCATTTGACACCCTCCCAGCAAGCATAGTGTGCCCGCCGGGAGGGAAAAACCTTGGAGTACCCTGGATGTACGAGCCCGCCGAATCGCTGGCGATAGTCGTGGCCCCGTCGTACCGGATGTTGGGCGGTAAGTCCATTATTGAACGGCAACAGTCGTAAACATAGTCTGCAAAACGTTGAGTGGTCCAATCGGAGAAGCACCCCAGGGTGCCTGTGCCATCCGCTCGTAACGCAGCTCGTCATCAGACGAACTAAGACCGGCTAAGCCTACGGCCGATGTCGTACATAGCCGGACCTCACAGGCCAGAGACGCCCGAGAACGCCAGTCAAGTCAAGTGCTGAAGCTCTACGTTGCTATTCCGTCCAATTCATCCGGAGTCATAAGAACCTCGCGCGGTTTGCTGCCCTGATACGGACCGACAATACCCCTAAGCTCCATCATATCAATCAGCCGCGCCGCGCGGGCATAGCCGACGCGGAAACGCCTTTGGATCATGGAGATAGATGCCGTACCGGTTTCAACAACCAATCGACAGGCGTCCTCAAACAACTCATCGTCCGCCTCGGCGGCCAGCTCCGCGCTTTCTTGCTGTTCTTGGAAGACCGCTTCTTGATACTCCGGCGTACCCTGGGCCTTCCAAAACTCCACCAAGGCAGCAACTTCTTTATCCGAGACAAACGAACCTTGAGCCCGTATCGGTTTCGAAGCCCCGATGGGATGATAGAGCATGTCACCTTTGCCCAGCAGTCGTTCGGCACCCGTCTGATCAAGGATGACACGCGAGTCCACACCTGAGCTGACGGCAAAAGCGATACGTGAGGGGACGTTGGCTTTGATCAGCCCGGTGATCACATCCACCGAAGGCCTCTGAGTGGCTATTACGAGATACATTCCGGCAGCTCTGCCCATCTGGGCCAGGCGACAAATGCTCTCCTCTACATCCCCTTTGGCCACCATCATCAAGTCAGCCAACTCATCGACGATGGTGACTATGTAAGGCAACGGCTCCTCATCGGACTCCTCTTGCAGAATGATCCTGTTATAGCCGTCGATATTGCGCGCCCCGCGCTCTGCAAACCGCTGGAATCGGGATTCCATTTCACGCACGGCCCAACGCAGAGCGCCTGATGCTTGTTTGGGATCCGTAACCACCGGTGCCAACAGGTGGGGAATCCCCTCATAGACGGCCAGTTCAACCCGTTTCGGGTCAATGAGGAGCAATTTGACTTCATGAGGCTTGGCCTTCAGCAACAGGCTGCTGATCAGTGCATTGAGGCAGACGCTTTTTCCCGAACCCGTGGCTCCGGCGATGAGCAGGTGAAGGAGCCGGGTGAGGTCTCCGACCACGGGATTGCCCGCTATGTCGGCACCTATCACTATTGCCAACCTGGAGCGACACTTGACAAAAGCCTCGCTCTCAGCGATCTCCCGGAAAGTGACGACCGCCGTTTCTTTGTTGGGTACTTCAATTCCGACCACCGATCTACCCGGTACCGGGGCCTCAATGCGCACCCCTACCGCCGCCAGGTTGAGAGCCAGATCATCCGCCAGACTGGTGATACGCTTTACCGCCACTCCCGGTGCCGGTTGCAGCTCATAGCGGGTCACAACCGGACCCCGGCTGACGCTGACCACTTTGGCCTCCACCCCGAAAGTAGCCAGTGTCTTTTCCAACAGATCCCTTTGATCGGGTTCGTTCGCGGCTTTCCTCTTGGCCTTGGGACGATCAAAAAGAGCAATGGGCGGAAGCTGGTAAAACGGCTCAAGCGGTACATCGGAAGCAGCCGCTACGGCCACCGCGGGCTCGGGCGAAGCGGTCTTCGCCGGCGCCGGAGCTTCGGCAGTCTCCGAAGCGGTCTGTGACTCAGCTGATTCCTCGGATTTGACCGGCTGTGCAGTCTTGACAGGCTTGTCTGATGCGGAAGCCTTCTTCGCTTGACTGCCGCCGGAGGCCGATGAGTCAGATGAGCGCACGCTTTTGCCACGGTCTTCTTGGCCCGCCTTTCGCTGTTCGCTTCGGCGATACGCCGAAAGACTGCGTCGCAACCCCGGTTTCGCGGTGCGTCGCGCCCGGCGCAACGCCCGGTTGTCCTGCCACTTGCGAAAGGCATAGCGGACCGAAGCGATCAGGGTTTCCGCCAAGCGCCGCAGGCGCCCGCCGCCCAGGCGAAAAAGAGCCATGAGCAAGCTGGCGATTTTCTTCACCACATGAGCCATGGGCCGATCAATACAAAGAACCATAGCGATCAAGGTCAGGGCCATCAAGACTATAATCGTTCCGGAAAGGCCAAAAGCGCGCAAAGACACTCCGGCCAATGCGGCTCCTAACACACCGCCCCCGGCTCCGGTTGTTGGCGGAGGCAAAACCATGACTAATTCAGATGACAATCGCCGCTCATAGCCGAGCTGCAGTCCGGTTACAAGTACGACAAACAACAAAGATACGGCGGCGCCTCTACGCCAATCGCCGCTCAGACCCTTCGATCGAAGAAGCATGACTGCCGCCGCTATGGTCAACAAGGGCGGCAAGCCGGCGGCGCGACCGACACTGTAGCGCAAAGCATCGCGCAGCCAGGCGCCGACGACGCCGGCAGACTCCGAATACAGGCTGACCAGGGCAAAAACCGCGCCGGCCAACAAACAAATAGCCCAGACGTCTTTCCATCGCCGGTTCACTGCGTGTTCACCCTCAATCGTGATCTAGGCTCCGAAAAAGAAACGTTGCTGCGTGCCTTCCCTCATTATCGAGAGGATGATTTCGTCTTACATCATACCACTCCTGCCTGGCGTACCCCGATCAAAGCCGCCATCCGCCCGGTCTTGCCTCCGCTCCCGCGGTGGCTGAAAAAAAGATCTTGTTGACACTTCGTACACCAGGGGGCCGTGTGAATGGCATCCGAAGAAAGCCCTGCCGCTGACAACAGACGTCGGTTGGCCAGGCGCAGATCCAGCATCCGGCCCAAAGCGACATCAGCACCGAACTCTTTTTGAAATCTGCGAGCCAACTCCTCGGAGACTTCATAGCAGCAAGGCCCGATGCTGGGACCCAGAACGGCCACCAAATCTGCAGGTGTTGACCCGAAGACTTGACACATGGTTTGGACTGCCACCCGGACCGCCCCGGCAAGCGTACCCTGCCAACCGCAGTGTGCGACACCTACGGCACGCTGAACGGGATCCGCCAAAAACACAGGCACGCAGTCGGCCACCAGACAAGCGAGCAAAATCCCCGGCGTCTGAGTGATCAAAACATCCGTGGCAGGAACTGAGGTAGTGTAGTCAAAAGCGCCGCGACCCGCGTCCGAATCCTTTACGTGATAGCATCGTGCTCCGTGTACCTGCTCTCCCGATACCCATGCCTGCAGGTCATAGCCGGCCGCCGCGCAGACTCTTTTGCGATTCTCCAATACGTGGTCCAACTTGTCCCCGACATGCAGTCCCACATTTAGGCTGTCAAACGGTTCCAAGCTGACGCCCCCGCGGCGAGTGGTCACGGCATGAAAGAGCCACTTCTCATCCAACAGCTCCGCCTGCATAAAATGAAGTCCGCCATGCTCATTAATTGCAAACAAGAAGATCCCTCCGTAGCATAACAGTACGACTAAGCCCGGTGTTCCCCTTTCAAAAAGACCGGGCTTACGCCGTACGCCCGGCATATCTGCCGAGCCGGAGGGCTGATAGAACAGGATTCTCTCTCAACTGATCCGTATGTCTAAAGACCGTATCCCCCGGTCGTGGGCGGAAGGTCGACCAGGATGACGTCCTGTCCGATGCGTACGATCTGCTCCCAGCGAATGACAATCTCGGAGCTTCGGCGCCAACCGAACAGACCGGAGCCGGGTCCGGGCAGAATGATAGCTTTGATCTCACCCGTGCCCACATCCATGTCCAGATCGTACACATGACCTAGACGCCTACCGTCGCATAGATTGATGACATCAAGCATACGAAGGTCTGAGGCTTTCTGCAACAAGGGTCATCCCCCCCGGTGCGCTCATATACCATCATATGCGCACGGTCCTCATCTATGCGCCTGTCCACCTACTGGCGGTCTTTGGCCTCGGCGGCTTGCAATCTGGCCAGAACGGCCAAAGGTTTGCGAAGGACATCAGCCAGACGGGCCAGATTATTCTGGTTAAAATGCGGTAGAAAGCGCCAGCGCACTTCGATGGGAACGCCGTCTCTGTTAACGTGTTGGGAAGAGACGGCGGCCACACTGACTCCCGCTCCTTCCTCGCTCAAAGACAACGGGGGAAAAAGAACACACCACCAGTTTCTTCCGCGGCCCTCGCCGATGACCACCCGAACCGTGCGGTATTCTCCGGGTGAGAGCACGTAACGGGAATCCGAAGTCTCCGGAAATGAGAAGTCATCGATCTCCACGCGCACAGGATACTCCGCACCAAAGCGCCGCAGTGTCTCCTCGGCCGTACGGATCAACGTGTGCTCGGCACTCCTGATGTTGTCTTCCACTTCTTGGGCATTGCCGGCGCCGGCGGAGATCTCGCCGAATTGAGGTATCAAAGCGTCGCGCACGGCGAGCTTGAGTTCCTGATCCTTCGGTGAATCACTGTTGGCCAAGACATGAAGGCGCAACAGATTCCGTTCATTGTGAGCGATCTGGATGGTCTGCCGCGAATACAGGGCTTGAGACACGTAACTGATCAGAAGACAGGCCGTGAACACGCTCCAAAGCCAACGACTTTGACAACGGGGCAACATGGTCCGCGCTCCTTCCTAGTACGTCTACTGAGCCATGTGTCGCCTAAGATTCCTCAGTGCCGCCTTTTCCAAGCGCGATACCTGCGCCTGTGAGATCCCTATCTCATCTGCAACTTCCATCTGAGTGCGTCCGTCAAAGAAACGCATAGTCAGAATTAGCTTTTCCCGATCCGACAAGCGTGACAGTCCTTCGCGGATCGATATGCCTTCCAACCAGTTGCTGTCCTCGTGCTTTTCGTCGCTGATCTGATCCATCACGTAGATCGGATCACCGCCGTCGTGATAGATCGGCTCAAACAACGAAATAGGCTCTTGAATGGCATCCAGAGCATAGACCACCTCTTCGCGCGGCAGTCCGAGCTCCTCGGCAATCTGGGTAATCGTCGGTTCCCGGGAGTACTTGTTGACCAAAGCGTCACGCACCTGAAGTGCTTTGTAGGCCACATCGCGCAAGGATCGACTGACCCGAATCGGATTGTTGTCCCGCAGATAGCGCCGTATCTCCCCGATGATCATCGGCACGGCATATGTCGAGAAACGGACGTTTTGTGAGAGGTCGAAGTTGTCGATGGCTTTCATAAGACCGATGCAGCCGACTTGGAACAGATCGTCAACCAGTTCACCCCGGTTGTTGAAGCGCTGGATGATGCTCAACACCAAGCGCAGATTACCTTGTACCAACTCATTGCGAGCCTGTTCATCACCGGCATGCATTTGTTGCAGCAACTGCCGCATTCTCTCATGAGAGAGTACCGGGAGCTTCGAGGTGTTAACCCCGCAAATCTCAACTTTGTTCATCGCCTTGTGTCTCCTCAAGCCGAGTCCGCTGATGAGCCATACAACTCGGCTCATCTTTCAGTCTTGCCTCTGTCGAATCGGCTTATGCAGAAGACGGGAAATGGGAGGGATTGGAGTCACAGCGTATGTACTATCTTAGGCGGCAGCGATCATTGTCAGCCAGAGGTGACAAAAATGCCGCAACAATACGGCTTAGTAGTCTATCTGGATGTGCAATTGTTCATGCTGGCAGCCAGCTTCGTCATCGATTACCTTCTCCTGCGAGCGACTGCGGAACTGACTCATATCTCAGTCAGTCGGAAACGCCTCTGTGCCGGTGCGACCATCGGCACGTTGTATCATCTGATCTACCTGTGTTCACTGCTTCGGATCATCCCAGCCTACGGATGGCTGCATCTGCTGCCTGTGGCCATGATGGTCTCATTTGCCATGCTGTTGGCGAGCTTCGCTCCCTTGTCGCGGCGCCGATTTTGGTCCGTTGTCGGATATTTTTACGGCATTGCCTTTTTAGCAGGGGGTACGGGACTGGCCGTGGCGCATACGTTCGGTCGGCCGAATACCATTCGCCCCGTGCTGGGCATGGCTGCCGGGGCTGCCTGCATCTTGCTGGTAACGGAGCTTGGATCGAGCGTTCTTCAGCGCCGGGCTTGGCGTCAAAGCCTTAGGGTGCCACTGGAAGTCGTTTTTGACAATGCCAAGGTGAATCTGACCGCTCTTTTAGATACCGGCAATCAACTGAGATGTCCTTTAACGGGTGTACCGGTCATAGTCATGGAACACCGAATACTTGGCGAGATCCTGCCGTCCAATCTTCTGGTCGCCATAGAACGACTGGGAGAAGGCGATTTGAGTGAGATATCGACGCAGTTTGCATCGACGCCCTGGTCGTCGCGCTTTCGCATCATACCCTATACGTCCATCGGAGCCAGCAACGGTCTCATGGTAGGCCTTCGTCCCACTGCCGTGCGCCTGACCTTGTCAGGAGAAACCTATACCGCGCCGCCGTGCGTCATAGCTTTGTCTCCTCAGATTCTGGACCCTGACGGAAGCTACCACGCCCTCATCGGCTTGGAGCTGGTGGAGGGATACACTGCAAATGAAGAGTTTGCTCCGCTCAGTCATGTCACACCCGGGCGCTCTGATCTGAGATCCCCCGTCACTCGTTAGATAGATGAGAGACACAAAAGGAGGAGTCTCCCATGATGTCCACCGTAGCCAAAATGCGCCTTGCGACTCATCTCAACGCTTTGCGTCTCCTGCAACGACTGAGACTCATGTCCGCCGAGCTGTTTTATGTGGGATCCAGCGATGTGTTGCCACCGCCGTTGTCCAGCGATGAAGAGAGTCACTTGCTCGAACGGTTGAGTGACGGTGACGCAACGGTTAAGACAACCTTGATCGAACGCAATCTGCGATTGGTGGTCTATATTGCGCGCAAGTTTGAAAATACGGGTGTGTTTATTGAGGACCTCGTTTCCATCGGTGCCATCGGTCTGATCAAAGCGGTTAACACCTTCGATCCCTCAAAGAAGATCAAGTTGGCTACCTATGCCTCACGTTGCATCGAAAACGAGATCCTCATGTATTTGCGGCGCAACAACAAGACAAAGGCAGAGATCTCCTTTGATGAACCGTTGAACACGGATTGGGACGGCAACGAACTGCTGTTGTCCGACGTATTGGGACAAGAAAGTGACGTCATTCGCTATATCGAAGAAGAGGTGGATCGCGCCTTACTGGCAGGAGCCTTGGGTCGGCTGTCCGGTCGTGAAAAGCGCATCATGGAGTTGCGCTTCGGACTTATGGACGGACAAGAAAAGACCCAAAAAGAAGTCGCAGACGTCATGGGGATATCCCAGTCGTATATCTCGAGACTCGAAAAACGAATCCTCAAGAAACTGCGCCGGGAGATAAAACGAATGGAATGAGGGGGCCGTCCGATGAGGGTGAGCGGTCTCCCCTCATTTTCTCAGATCCGACGGCGGAGAAAAGCGGGGATCTCCAGATCATCGGTGACCAGAGGCTGAATCTCCAGCTCTCGGCTATCGACTGCGGCTCGCTCGTTCTGGCCCGTATCAAAACCGGTAGCTATGACCGTGACGCGCACCTCATCTTGCAGCGCTTCGTCAATGACGGCACCGAAGATGATGTTGGCATCCGGATCAGCCGCCTCCGCGACAACCTCCGCCGCTTCGTTCACTTCAAACAAGCCCAGGTTAGAACTTCCCGTTATGTTAAGTAAAATGCCCTTGGCTCCCTCGATAGAGGCTTCCAACAGTGGGCTGGAAATGGCCTCTCGCGCCGCTTTGACCGCCCGATCATCCGCAGATGCCCGACCGATTCCCATCAACGCCGAGCCCGCGTTGGTCATGATGGTTCTCACGTCTGCGAAATCGAGATTGATGAGCCCCGGTACGGTGATCAAGTCAGATATTCCCTGTACTCCTTGACGCAGGACATCATCGGCGATGCGAAAAGCTTCCAAAATGGAGGTACGCTTGTCCACCACTTGCAAGAGACGGTCATTGGGAATGACGATCAGCGTATCCACATGCCCGCGCAGGGCCTCAATGCCTTTTTCAGCTTGCTCGCGACGTCTTTTGCCTTCAAACGAGAAGGGTTTGGTCACTACGGCCACCGTCAGTGCCGAACACGATCTGGCGATCTCGCAAACGACGGGAGCTCCTCCGGTTCCTGTGCCGCCTCCCATTCCGGCAGTGACAAAGACCATATCGGCGCCGTTGATGAGTTGACTTATTTCATCACGGCTTTCTTCGGCCGCTTTCTTGCCGATCTCGGGATCAGATCCCGCTCCCAGACCTTTGGTCAGTTTTTCGCCCAGTCGCACTTTGTGACTAGCATTCGAGGAAAGCAACGCCTGAGAGTCCGTGTTCATGGCAATGAACTGCACACCCTGCAGTCCGGCCTCAATCATGCGATTCACAGCGTTGCTGCCGGCCCCGCCGACTCCAAGCACCTTAATATCGGCAAATTGGGAACCATCAGCGTCAAACTCGAACATGGGGGTCATTCCTCCTAATAACACTGGGTGCATAGCTGCTGTACATTTCCATGATGGGGTGTTCAATCCCTTGACAAAGATTCCTGTAATACCTCAACGAACCACGGGCTTGTCCGGATGACGTACATCCACCACGCTGAGCTGAGCACCCCTGGTTGATGCCTGCTGAAGAAGCGAAACGACAATTTTGATTTTCTCATCCATCTCCCGCCAGGCACCTAGCTTAATCATAATCGCGTCACGGGTCACCAAATCAATATCGCCGACGGTTGTAGCGCGGATCTCGACGACACGCAGAGCAAGCATCTCCGGCATGTCAGCAGCTATCCCTGTAGCAGCCCGTATTAAGGGATCATAGAGAAAGGTTCCCGGAAAAAGCCCCGACAGAGGCTCCGGCAGCCTTATCACCGCCAGGCCTAAGGGGTTGGTCACCTCACCGAGCACCCTGGCTTCAGCATCCAGACTCCATAGAACACCGTCAGCAACGACAGCGGCCACCGGTTGACGCTCGGTTAGTACCACTGCCAGTCCGCTTGGCAGGCGGCGCCTAACCAGAGCGTCTTTTACCACAGGCTCAGCCAGCAAGCGCGCCGTGAGGTCTCTCAAGTCGATATCGAACAGATTCTGACCGTGCCGCAACCCCCCCACGGCCATGATCTCAGCTTCGGAGAAGTACTGACTTCCGCTGAGTTCGATCTCCTCCAAACGGAAGAAGGGAGACTGCAAAAAAAGATAGAGCGCGAGTGTTAAGGCGAAAAGGCCAAGAGCCACTGAAAAACCGCGTTCTGCGCCGGATCTTCGCACCAAACTCCCCACCCTAGGGCAGCCACCCGCCCGCCGCTGCGACCGAGTCTGTTATTAGCGACATGTCTTTGGTGTTACTTGATTCGTTGTCGTCACTCAATTCCCTCTTCGCTAGACGAGAGCCTCGGCGGAGACTACGCTCTTTCGAATGATGGCCGCACCCACCCCTCTCAGCTTGATCTCCAGATCTTCATAGCCTCTGTCCACGTGGTGCACTCGCTCCAGCTCGGTGATTCCTTCGGCCGCCAGTCCGGCCAGAACCAGCGCCGCGCCGGCCCGCAGATCGGTGGCACTGACTCGAGTTCCCGTCAACCGGCATGGTCCACGCACCACGGCCAATCTTCCGTCGACCGTGATCTGCGCCCCCATCGGCATAAGTTCCTCCACGTGCTGGAAACGACTCGAGTACACGTTCTCCACGATGACACTGGTGCCATGAGCCAGACAAAGCATGGCCATGAACTGAGGTTGCATGTCAGTGGGAAATCCCGGATGAGGTCCGGTGCGAATATCAAGCGGTCTCAGTACCCGGGGCCCGCGTACCCGAAGATGGTCACCCCGGACATCGATCTCCACCCCGGCCTGGCGTAGTTTGGCCATGACCATGTCGAGATGGTCAGGGATCACAGGGGACAAGACCAGCTCACCGCGGGTCATGGCCGCGGCAACCATATAGGTGCCTACCTCGATGCGATCCGGAATGACAGTGTGATCGGCGCCGCCCAACTGATCAACCCCGTGTATACGGATGGTATCCGTGCCGGCCCCGCGCACATGAGCGCCCATGCGATTCAGGAAGTTTTGGACTTCCACCACCTCGGGCTCCCGAGCGGCGTTGCGAATCACAGTGGTGCCTTTGGCCAAGGTAGCCGCCATCATGATATTCTCCGTAGCCCCAACGCTCGGGATATCCAGATAGATGTCTTGTCCGGTCAGTTGAGTGCAGCTGCCGGTGATAAAGCCAAATTCATCCCGCAGATCAGCGCCCATCTTGCGCAGACTGTTGACATGTAAATCCACAGGTCGCGTCCCGATCGCGCACCCGCCCGGATGGGCGATGCGTACTCTTCCAAAGCGTGCCAACAGCGGTCCCATGATCTGTATGGAAGCCCGCATCTCACGGGCGTTATCTTCAGGGGCTTCCCATGACAAGTCCTCGCCGGCCCTAATGCTGATGACGTCCCCGTCATGGATCACTTGCGCTCCCAACCCCAGCAATACATTGACCATGTTTTCCACATCTTTGATGCGCGGGACGTTGCGAATAACACACTCCTCGGCAGTCAACAGGCTCGCCGCCATGAGCTTGAGCACGGCGTTTTTGGCTCCGCTGATGCGCACTGATCCTGACAGAGGCTTGCCGCCTTCGATAACCAAAACGTCCATCGAGTACACCTCTTTTTGTGGCCTCAGTGTCCCTCCAAGCCGATGATCTCCAGCTCCAGCTGAAGATGGACCCCGGTATCATCGAGGACCCGTTGCCGAACTGTCTCGATGAGTCGGATAACATCCACCGCCTTGGCATTTCCTACATTGACGATGAAATTGGCGTGCACCGGAGATACCATAGCGTCGTTAATCCTCAAACCTTTCAGACCACAGGATTCGATCAGGCGCGCTGCATAGTCGCCCGGCGGATTCTTGAAGATGCTGCCTGCACATGCCTGCCCTAGCGGCTGAGTGCGACGCCTTCGCTCGCCGATGGCTTGCATTCTTTCGAAAATGGCCTCCGTCGTATCCGTGGTCATTTGAAACGTAGCCGCCGTGACCGTAAACTCATGTTCAGTGCGAATCACACTGGTTCGGTACCCCAATTCCAATTGTGACCCGGGCAGGTTGAAAAGCTGTCCGCTTTTGTCGGCGACCTGAACCTCCTCCAATACACAACTGATGTCAGATCCGTGAGCGCCGGCATTCATGGTCACCGCCCCGCCGACACTGCCCGGAATGCCTTCGGCGAACTCCAAACCGGACAGACCAAGACCCGCAGCCCATCTGGCCACTTTGGCTATGGGAGCGCCGGCGCCGGCGATCACGCGTTCACCTTCGCGGCGCATGCCGCCCAAGCCCCGACCTATTTTGATCACGCAACCGCGGATGCCCTCATCGCTGACGAGCAGATTGGTTCCGGCACCGATAATCGTCACCGGCATCTCGCACTCGCCGGCTTCGCGCAACACGGTACAAAGATCGTCTACGCCGGCAGGAGAGACAAAAACATCGGCCGGGCCGCCGATACGAAAGCTACTGTGGCGTCGCATGGGCTCATCAAAGCGAACCTCGCCCTGAATATGTCGAAACAGATCCAATGACATTCCCCTTCACAACGATTTGGCTGCGGTATCGGTACGATAATACTATGCCCTGTCTGAAAGGAGGGTTCCAACTAAGCGGTCATGATTGTCGAGCCAGGGAAGTCACCAACGCTACCAAGCGCTCCGTCGCATCCGGCTTGCCCAGGCGCTTGCTGGCCCGGGCCATGCTCTGCAACCGGCTGGGTGAATCCAGAAGTTGAATAACCAGATCGGCCAGGACCTCTCCGTTTATCTCCCGGTCAGGAATCACCTTGGCCGCACCGTGTTTTTCCAACACCTGTGCGTTGTGCATCTGATGGTCTTCCGCCGCGTACGGGTAGGGTACCAAAATGGCGGGCAAGCCCCTCACGGTGAACTCGGCGCTCGAGAGCGCGCCGCCCCGCCCGACCACCAAATCAGCGGCGGCCAGGGCCTCGGGCATGGAGTAGATATAAGGCACGATACGGATGTTTCCGTAGCGAATCATCTCACCATCTTCATCGACCTTGACTCCCTGTTTTCTTAGGGTCTCAACGATCTCTGGGTAAAGGGCCCTTCCGGCGGCATGGAGCACCTGCAGATCGCGACGGGCATTGAGCATCGGGGCCGCCTCAAGCAAGGCCCGATTGACGCTACGTGCTCCCTGACTTCCCGCCGTGACCAAGAGCGTACGTTTATTGGGATCAAGGCCGAACAGGCGCCGTCCTGCCTCGCGTGTGCAGGCGCTGATCTCCGGCCGAACCGGATTGCCCGTCACCACCGTCTTTTCCGGAGGGAAAAACGATTTAGCCTCTTCGTAGCCGACGGCTATCTGATCGACTATCTTGGCCAACAGGCGATTGGTAACACCCGGATAAGCATTCTGCTCGTGAATAAGCGTCGGATAACGCAAAGCGGCGGCGGCCAGAATCACCGGGCCGGAGACATATCCGCCCGTACCCATCACGACATGGGGACGAAACTTGCGAATGATCCGCATGGCCCGGTAAGTACCGAGACCGGCGGTAGCCAGGGCCAAGGGAATCTTCCACGAGAACTTCCGGGGGATATGATGGGCGCGAATGGTCTCCAAACGAAAACCCGCCCGCGGGATGACATCCGCCTCAAGCCCTGCTTTGGTACCGACAAAGATGATCTCGGCCCCCTTGTCCCTCAGGACTTGAGCCACGGTGATTCCCGGATAGATGTGTCCGCCGGTGCCCCCGGCGGCAATCAAGACACGCATAGGCTTCCTCCCATACCCTCTAGGCTCTGGTCGTGACGGCCGGTTTTTGGCCCGCCGCCGAGACATTGAGCACCACACCGATTCCGGCCAGCGTAGCCACAAGCGATGAGCCTCCTGAACTGATGAGAGGCAACGTAATCCCCGTCGTCGGCAATAAGGCAGTGACCACTGCAATGTTTAACGCCGCCTGCAGAATGATCATGGTCGTCAGGCCCGCCGCCAACGTACAGCCGTAGACATCGGGAGCCTTCAATGCCGCCCGATAGCCTCTCCAAGCCAAGGTGACGAAGAGCAACAAGACAAGCATCGAACCCAGAAAACCCAGCTCCTCGGCCAAAATAGCAAAGATGAAATCCGTGTGCTGCTCTGGCAAATAAGAAAATTTCTGTCGACTTTCACCCAAGCCCAGCCCGAACAGCCCTCCCGAACCGATGGCCAGCAGAGACTGGATGATGCTCCAGCCTGAATCGCTCTTGTCAGCCCACGGATTGAGAAAGGCCGTGATGCGCCGCATTCGATACGGTTCACGTTTTATCAGCCAGATAGCGGGCGGGATCCCCGACAGAGCCAACAAAAACAGATAATCCATACGGGCCCCGGCACCAAAAAGCATCAGTCCCGCTGTGCCCAAAAGAGCCAGCCCAGTGCCTAGATCAGGCTCCATAAGAATGAGAACGAATGCGACGGCTACGGGCAAAAAAGGGATAACAATGCCGTAGACCAAGGAGCGGATTTCGGTGCGAAAAACAGCCACATAAGCGGCCAACAGATTGACCACAGCCAGTTTGGCGAGCTCCGAGGGCTGTATCGACACAAAACCCAGGCTGATCCAGCGCCGAGCACCCAATGCCTCATCGCCGATAACCAACACCAAGACCAAAAGAGCTGTGGCGGCCAAATAGCCGGGGATGGCCAGACGGCGCCATAGTCGGTAGTCGATGCGGGCCGTCACCGCCAGCACGACCAACCCGATCGCGGCCCACATTACCTGACGTTTGAGGAAGTAATAGGCATCGCCCGTGTCTCTTCTGGCTGTCGTATAGCTGCTGCTGAAGACCATAGCGATCCCGATCACCAGCAATGCCAGTGTGACGGTAATCAAGGTATAATCCGGCCGTCGCACACTCATTCCCTCCCGGCAGCTCCCCGATGGTGTTACGCAATAAAGGCTATATCGACAGAAGTCCGATGAGACCAAAGATCATGGCCGTCAGCCAAAACCGGGTGACGATCTTCGACTCGGGCCAATCGAGAAGCTCGAAGTGATGATGAAGGGGAGTCATCTTAAAAATGCGCTTGCCGCCGGTCAGCCTGAAGTACGTTACCTGGATGATTACCGACAGAGTCTCGATCACAAAAAGCCCACCTATGATGCAAAGATGCAACTCAGTGGCCGTTAGCACGGCGATGGCGCCCAAGGCTCCACCAAGAGCCATACTCCCCGTATCACCCATAAATACCTGAGCCGGATATGTATTAAACCAGCAAAAGCCCAGACATGCGCCCGTTACGGCGGCAGCCAGGACGGTCAACTCCGTCGATCCGAACGAATGGGCGATGATCGCATAGACCACCATGGTTACGGCACTGGCGCCAGCGGCCAAACCGTCCAATCCGTCAGTGAAGTTGACGGCATTGGCAGAACCGACAACGGTAGCCACGGCCAAGACTAGAAACAACCACGGCGGCAACACCGTCACGGTCCCTTTGAAGGGGATCATAATCGACGGTCCCAGCGGAGACTCATTGATCATATACAGAGCCAAAACCGCGGCCACCAGGATCTGGCCGACAAGCTTATGGCGAGCTTTCAGCCCGAGACTCCTTTTGGTCGTCACGATGATGAAATCATCAATCAAGCCGATGAGACCGAATCCGATGATGACAAATAAAGCGTACGGCAGAACCGAATACCCGTCACTCAGCAGCAGAGAGGACACCGTCACGGCGACGATGATCAGCACGCCTCCCATGGTAGGGGTGCCGCTTTTTTTCTTGTGGGTCGCAGGACCTGCATCACGGATTTGCTGTCCGAACTTCAGACGGTACAGATAGCGAATGGTCGCCGGACCAAGCAACAAGACTATGACAAATGATAATACCCCAGCCAAGATGAACCTGTATTCTTCACTCACCGACTGACCCCGCCCTTCGCACCCTGTCGGCCCATGATTCGACAGCGGCGGCCACCTGTTCCAATCGCAAGCCGCGCGAAGCCTTGACCAACACGCTGTCGCCTTTTTGTAACCAGCTTTGCACCGCTTCCGCCGCGGTCGGGGCATCCGCATAGCATAGTACGGACTCGGAGCGCATCCCGGCTTCCTTGGCTCCGGCGGCTATGAAACGGGCCGACTGACCGACACAAATCAACAAATCGACGCCCACGTCCACGGCGGACAAACCGATTTGGCGGTGGTAGTATTCGTGCTGATCCCCAAGCTCAAGCATATCACCCAATACGGCTACCTTTCGCTGACCTGAAGAAAGCCGCAGAACGTCCAGGGCCGCTCGCATGGACAGTGGGCTGGCATTATATGAATCATTGATCAACAGTATGTCACCCGGTAGATCCGAGATCTCCAAACGCTGGGGCGCAGTCCGAAACTGAGCCAAAGCCTCCGCCGCCCGGATCAGATCATAGCCGCAAACCCAGGCGGTGGCCAAGGCCGCCAAGGCGTTTGAAACATTGTGCATGCCCGGTAGGTTGACGATGACCTCATTAACAACCGGCTCAGAGTCGATCCGCAGATCAAAACGAACGCTTCTTCCGTCTTCAACCACCTCGGTAGCTCTGACGTCGGACTCGGGTGCCAGCCCATAGGTGACAACTCTCGCCTTCGTCATCCTCCGCATGGCGAGTACCCGAGAGTCATCCGCATTGAGGATAGCGACTCCAGAGGCAGGCAGGGCCGTCACCAGTTCGCCCTTTGCTCGAGCCACGTTATCCAAGTCTCCCAAGGTTTCCAAATGCACAGGTCCCACGTTGGTCACCACGGCCAGATTCGGCTCCGCTATAGCGGCCAACTGAGCGATCTGTCCCAGTCCACGGGTAGCCATCTCGACCACACAGATCCTGTGCTGAGGCTCCAGAGCCAGAAGTGTCAGGGGCACTCCGATTTCGTTGTTGAGCGTCCGATAGGTGGCCAAAACATTAACGTGGGTACCCAAACAAGCAGCGATCATCTCTTTGGTCGTGGTCTTACCGTTGCTGCCCGTCACCCCGATCACAGGGCCGTCGAAGCGACGTCGATGCCCGCGGGCCAACCCCTGTAAAGCGGCTAAGGTATCGCCCACGGCTATGAGAAAGAAGTCGTCCTTGTCAATGACCTCTGTGAGCCGCTGAGCTTCTGCCTCCGCGATTACGGCGCCGGCCGCTCCCCGGGCCGCGGCTTGGGCGACGAAGTCATGGCCGTCAAAACGCTCACCGCGCAAGGCCACAAAGAGCCCTCCGGGCACGGGATGTCGACTGTCCGTAAACACCCCCGAGCAACGCTTGAGAGATCCGTGCAGCAAATGTCCACCTGTCCAACTCAGGATCTGTTGGGGCTCGAAAACAGGCACCCTTGGTCCTCCCACTTGGTTGTTTATTCGACAGCTTCACGCCTGCGTCGTCGATTGACGCCTTTCCAATGCCGCCCTGGCTATCTCCCGGTCATCAAAATGAACCCGGTGATCGGCGAATTCCTGGTAGGTTTCATGTCCTTTCCCGGCAATCAGCACCACATCCCCGGGTTGCGCGATCTTGATGGCCTTTTCAATGGCCGCCTGCCGGTCAAGGATCACCTCGTAATTGGTCTTGTTGATGCTTTGTATGCCGCTGACCATGTCGGCGCAGATCTGCTCCGGAGATTCGCTGCGCGGGTTATCCGACGTGATGATCACCTGATCCGACAGTTCCGCCAGTGCCTGACCCATGAGAGGGCGCTTGCCCCGATCCCGATCGCCGCCCGCTCCGCATACTGAAATGACCCGCCCTGAGCTCAAGTCTCGAGCGGCTGTCAGGACGTTTCGGAGACTGTCTTCGGTATGAGCGTAATCCACGATCACGGCAAACTCCTGCCCGATGTCAATGCGCTCAAAACGACCGGGCACTCCCGAGACCCGCTCCAGAGCCTCGGCCGCCTCCTTCAAAGGAATACCTTCATGGACGGCCACCGCAAGGGCACACAGTGCATTGTATACATTAAAGCGTCCCGTCAGATCTAGATTTATCGACACATCGCCGATACGAAACTGACTGCCTCCGGCGCTGGTACTCACATCCTCGGCTCGCAGATCCGCCGGATTGTCAATGCCGACCGTGATCATCGGCACCCTGGCCGCCCGGGCGAAATGCTCCCAATGAGGATCATCGACGTTGACGATGACCGCCTTGTGACCCTTGGTTGCCTCGACGCCGACTTGAGCAAACAGGCGTAGCTTGGCGTGCAGGTAATGCTCAAAGCTTGGATGGAAATCCATATGGTCCCGAGTTATGTTCGTAAAGACCGCCACGTCGAATTCGGTGCCTTCGATGCGTCCCATCTCCGTGGCGTGTGATGAGACCTCCATAACAACTGCGTCCCATCGTGCCTCGACCATGGCTGACAACAGCACCTGAATATCTGAAGCTTCAGGAGTGGTTCGTGCCGAAGGCCGTCTTTGGCTTCCGGCCACATGCTCAATGGTGCCGATAAGTCCCGCCTTCTTCCCCGCGGACTCGAGCACGTGCCTGATCAAATAGGTCGTTGTGGTCTTGCCCTTGGTCCCTGTGACACCGATCACCCGCAATTGCCTGGAAGGATAGCCGGATACCAGGGCTGCGGCTTTCCCAAGGACTCTACGTGATGCAGGAACGATGATCTGCGGGACGGGCAAACCCAGAGGCCGTTCAACGATGAGCGCCACCGCCCCTTGCTCTACAGCCGCCGGGGCGAAATCGTGGCCGTCAAAGCGCGCCCCCGGTATGCAGACGAAGATATCCCCTGGGCGCACTTGGCGGGAGTCATGTGTCAATCCGCGTAAGCGTACGTCACCGTCGCCCACAAGGCAACCCTGAATGTGGGAGGCCAACTCTTCACAAGTAACCGCCCTTTTGCCGGACAAGACCTCACCCCTCTTCGACATAACGCGCAACGTCTACTTCAGCTTCAGAGTCACGACATCACCTTTATGCACATATGTGCCGGCTTCCGGCTCCTGCTCATAGACTCGCTCCCCGATTCCCTCAATACGCAAACGCAGACCCGCCTGAGCGAACAGCACACTGGCGTCGCGCAGGGTAAATCCGACGACGTCCGGCACCCGCACCTCTTCGTCCCGATCGATTTCCGGGTACAAAGACAGATGCACACTTGATCCTCGCTTGACCTGGGTACCGGGTCTAGGCATCTGATGCTCCACATAGCTTCCGTGCTCATCATCGATGACCGCTTTCAGTCCCGCCGACTCCAGCATACGCGTCGCCGCTTGCACGGTGAGGCTTTGCACATTCGGAACAAAGGTTTGGTCGGCAGGAGGTGTCTGCAGCGATTCAGGATCCGCCCGACGCTCGACGCCCATGTACTCCAAAGCTTCATCGACAATGGCCGCAAATACGGGAGCCGCCCATGTGCCGCCGTATGCCGGACGGACACCTATTCTCACCAACATGACCACTCCGGCAATTTGCGGATCCTCAACGGGACCAAAACCCACAAACGAAGCAACGCGGTCGCTGGAGTAGCCGCCCTGAGGCGAGGGCATCTCAGCCGTTCCGGTCTTACCCGCAATGCGATATCCCGGGATATCCGCTCTGGATCCGGAGCCGTTTACCACCACTGAACGCATTGTCTTAGCTACATCCTGAGCCGTCTGTTCGGAAAGAACCCGACGGACGACTTCAGGTTCAAAGGTTTTTATCGCCTGGCCAGTTTTGTCCCGGATCTCCAAAGCCAGACGCGGCCGCATCAACTGCCCGCCATTGGCAATGACCGCCACGGCCATGGCCATTTGTAAGGGGCTGACGGCTACGCCCTGTCCAAAGCCGATATTGGCCCACTGCAACAGCTCGCCGTGTCTCGTCTCACCCGGTCGGGGTAACAAGCCTCTGGCCTCTCCGGGAAAATCGACACCCGTACGGGCCCCGAAGCCGAAAGCGCTGGCGTATTTGTAAAACGTCTTGGGCCCCAGACGATCGGCGGCCAAGACGGCAAATACGGGGTTACACGAGTTCTCCGTAGCCTCCACCAGCGTTTGCGCGCCGTGCCCTTGAGGTCGCCAACAACTGACCACGCCACCCCAACGCACCAGGCGAATCGGGTCGACGAAGACCTCATCTAACCTGGCCACATTGGCTTCCAAAGCCGCGGCCAGTGTTATGACTTTGAATATGGATCCCGGTTCATACTGGTCCGTAAACGCCCGATTGCGCCATGTTTCGGGCGGTGCCGAGGCATAGTCGTTGGGATCGTAGCTCGGATAGACGGCGCTGGCCAGAATCTCTCCCGTCTGGGGACGTACAAAAACGGCGATGCCGAATTCGGATTCAGTCTCTATGACTGCCTTTCTCAGTTCCCGTTCCGCTATATACTGGATAACCTGATCCAAAGTCAAGACTAGATCGTAGCCGTCTTGCGGCGGTAAGCGTCGCTCGGCTCCGCCGGGAATGGCTCGTCCGCGTGCGTCCCGCTCACGAACAATCATACCCGGGTTGCCGCGCAAATAACGGTCATAATAGGCTTCAAGGCCTTCCAGCCCTTGATTGTCCATGCCTGCAAATCCTATGACTTGGGCGGCCAGACTGCCATGTGGATAGAAGCGTTGCGGCCGCTCGGTGACGCCGATCCCCGGTATGGCCAGTTCGATCACTTGCCGCGCCGTCATGGGATCCACTTTCAGCTTGATCCAGACCATGGCTTGTTTGCGAGTCAGGCGTTCACGCAGCCAATCCGGATCCAGATCTAATAACGGAGCAAGCTGCTGGACAGCTTGCTCCACATCTTGGATTTCCACCGGTGTCGCATAGACTGCGTCCGCACTCATGCTGACGGCAAGCTTGTTTTGATTTCGGTCCAAGATGTCACCGCGGCTGGCCAACAACGGAACGGGTCGCATTCTCTGATCAAGAGCCAAGGCCAAAAAATACTGGTTGCGAATGACTTCGAGATAGAACAGGCGTGCTGCCAGCACTATAAAGACCGCCACAAAGACCAAAAACAGCATTCCGATGCGCCGCCGTACGCTGACCATGGAGAACTTGCCCAACGGTCTTCCCTCCGGTGCGCCGCGGCCGATCAACGCAGATGGCTAGCCTCTGCTTGGCCCCAGCGTGGCCAGTTATCAGTAAGCCACTTCGCTACCTCTGCCAGTACGCCCGTCGCCTTTGGTTCGACTGTGGCTACCTGGCTCGCTGTCTCTTGCGTTGTGGGAGCCAACACTAAGTACTCAACGCGTTCGGGCTCCCGCAGATTCAGCCGCTCCCTCGCCAAGCGTTCGATCTGCTGAGGAGATCGAGCGCGCATCAACTCCAGTTGAAGGTGATCTTGTATACGTTGTTCGCGAGCCAATTCATTCTGCAACGCCGCCAATTCCTCAAAGCGCAGCATCAGTATGCTGTGCTGTGCCACCAGTCCCAAAGCTAAGATCAAGCAACAGAAGGCGCAAGAAACGATGATGGGCAACGGTACGGAACGGCGCGACTTCCGACGCCCGGTTGACTTTGTGGCAGCGTTGGACGGCGGCTGCGGTATGAATTGACTCTGGCCCTCTGAACGTACTTCTAGGCTGGCGCTTCCATGACTTACCGTTGACATGGCTATGCATTCTCCTCTACCGACAGAACACGCTCTGCCGCTCGTAAAGTCGCGCTACGGGCACGCGGGTTTCTCCTCAACTCAACGGGTCCGGGCCTGACCCCTTTGGTCGTAACGATGCGTAGTTGCGGTTCTTTTCCACAGACACATCCTAGGCGGGGAGGACAAGTACACGGATTCGCCTGAGAACGGAAGAAACTCTTAACCAGTGCATCCTCAAGACTGTGAAAGGTAATGACAACCAGTCTGCCTCCCGAACGAAGCACCTTAAGTGCGCCGTTTAAGCCGCGCTCAAGGTTGCCTAATTCATCGTTTACCGCGATGCGCAGAGCCTGAAACGTGCGTCTTGCGGGATGTGGGCCGGATCTGCGCGATTTCGCCGGGATGGCGTCTTTGACCAACTGCGCCAGCTGTCCCGTAGTGAGGATCGGTTCGCGTTGCCTTTCCCGAACGATAAACGATGCGATTCGAGCGGCCCATCGTTCTTCACCGAATTCACGCAATATACGGCTTAGCTCTTCTTCCGACGCTGTATTGACAATGTCCGCGGCTGTCTGTGGTTGCTGTGGGTCCATCCGCATGTCCAACGGTGCATCATGCCAGTAGCTGAAACCTCTTTGAGGCTGATCCAACTGATGGCTCGAGACTCCGATATCCAACACAACACCGTCGACCCCTTCCGGAACCCAGGGTTGAACCAATTCCGGAAGATCGGCAAAGTTTCCGTGCACCAGTCTTACCCGCTCACCATATGGTGCCAAGCACTGCCTCGAAGCGAGAAGCGCCTCCGGATCACGGTCAATGCCTATCACCCGTGTCTCCGGATGTGCGTCAAGTATGGCCTGGGTATGTCCGCCTCCACCGAGGGTACCGTCGATGAAAATACCTCCCTGTGCTGCCCGGAGATAATGTACGGTTTCCTCGCGCAGGACCGTTTCATGCCGGTATTGCATTCATAGTCCCGTCCTAGATGCCGAGATCGACGATTTTTTCCGCAATGGCCTCATACGATTCGGTGGCCGCATCGGTATATTTTGCCCACTCTTCGGCCGCCCATATTTCCACGCGGTTGGCCACTCCGATCGAAACTACATCACGCTGAATGCCTGCATACGCACGCAAAGCCGGAGGAAGGAGAATACGCCCTTGCTTGTCCAGTGCACACTCGCAAGCACCTGAAAACAACAGACGTACAAAAGCTCGGGTGTCCGCCTTAGTGAGAGGGAGTGCACGCAACTTCCCGGCCAATGCTTCCCATTCAGGCAACGGATAAACAAACAGGCATCGGTCCAGCCCCCTGGTGACCACAAAGCTGGGACCGAGTTCCTCACGGAAACGAGCGGGGACGATCATGCGCCCTTTCTCGTCCAGAGTGTGCGCGTACTCCCCCAGGAACACTTCGCTCCACTTCCCTCCACTTCCAACCACTGCGAGCTTATTTCTAGGGAGACGAAGTGTACTCCTTCCAAACGAAGTTCGTTTTCCGGACGCTTTTGCAGATGCTTGTCCGATCGGCACCTGTGTTCATGAGGATAGGTAAGAAAAAAAGACCGGTGTGCAGATCACACCGGCCCGACAGGGATCACAGACATTTCGATACCTATGGGAGATAGGCTATGGGATTCTTTTCATCTGCCACATGAAATCGGCAATCTTGTCCCTCCGCCCTGGCCCGTTCCCTCAGATATCCTGCCAGACGTGGGACAACTATCCTCTCGGTGGCAAAATGCCCGCAATCAAGCACACACAGCCCTAATGCTTCGGCATAGGCCGCATCGTGATGCTTGACATCCCCCGTTACGTAGACATCAGCCTCCGCTGCCCTGGCTTCGGCCATATACGAGCCGCCCGAACCATTGAGAACGGCAACGCGCTCGACAGATCGCGGCGGCCTTCCGGCAATTCGCAAACGGCTCACCTCAAATTGTCGACAAAGCCGAGCGGCAAACTCCTCGAAATCCACAGGCGCCTCCAAATCTCCGACCCGTCCGAATCCCGCCTGCGGTATTCGCTCATCACGAGGTATCAACGGTTGGACGCTATGCAGTCCACATACTTCGGCCACCCAGTCTCCCAATCCGCCAGGTGCCGCATCCAGATTGGTATGCGCCACATAAAGCGACAGACGCTCGATGATCATACGCATGATCAGGCTCTCGTGAGCGTCATCGGCGCGCAAGCTGCGAAGAGGAGCGAAAATCAGCGGATGATGAGCCACAATCAGTTGGACGTCGTTTTGCAAGGCCTGATCGATGACCGCATGATTGACCTCGAGGCACACGAGGACCCCGCGAACAAGCTCCGCTTCTTTGCCGATCTGCAGACCTACGTTGTCCCACTCTTCAGCGAGGCACAAAGGCGCCAGCTCTTCCACCCAGCGTTGGATATCGATGACTCGCACGGATCTCACCAGAAAAGAAACTCCACCTGTACGTTGGCTCGGACCGTAATCTCCCCGGGCGCGATTTCCGTCCCAAAAGAATCAAAAGCAGCCTTTACCGCCATGGTCCGGACCTCTTCCCGGATCGGGGCCACATAGCCTGTCTGATCTTGGATACGATTGATGCGCAAAGTGGTTATCCCCGCTCCGGCGGCTAAAGCCTCCGCTTTCTCATAGGCATCCCGAACCGCAGCGGTGAGCGCTTGCCGTTGAAGCTCAGAAGCGCGAGTCGTGCCGAAGCGGATCTCCCGCACATCGGAAGCGCCCGCGCTGACCACCGCATCGAGCACCGCTCCCAACTCGTCAATGGCATCGATCGTGATGTACAAATCGTGAGTGGCACGATAGCCTCTCAATACCTGCTGTCCTTCTCGATACTCGTATTCGGGGCCGACACGAAAATCCCGCGTTCGAATGGATTTGTCCGGTATCTCAAATGACTCAAGAGCTCGTCTGATGCCTTCCATGTGCGACGCAACCTGAGCCTGAGCTGAGGCCGCGGTTTCGCTCAAAACAGAGACTCCGACGACTACTGTCGCCTGATCGGGAACAACGGCTATCTCCGCACTGCCTGTCGTCGTCAATACACCGGCGGCTTGATTGGCAGCCGCTCCGCCTACGGACGCCACAAGGACGAGCGTAGCCACGACCGCCGCGTACGTCATTCTTCTTCGCTGCAATGTCATACCGCCTTTCCGCTCAAAAAAGCGCAGGATAGAATCTAAAGAGCAACGTTGCCAAACCAATAGATCGCACGAGCCACGGCCACCCCCATGACCATTCCGGCCACAACTTCCCGTCCCGTATGACCTAAAGACTTGGGCACCCAAAACTCGTCCAGCAAATCAGGAGCCGCCCGTTCCAGAAGCATGCGCAGGGTCTTCGTCTGCTCCTGCATCGCCCGCCGAATGATGGCCGCGTCATAGATGACTACAACCGCCAAAATAGCGGCGACACCCGTTTCCGGAGACTGCCAACCGTTGTGCCACAGGACGGACATGAAAAGGGCCCATGCGAGCGCTGAATGAGAGCTGGGCATACCGCCCGCCTTGAGCAGAGCTACTCTCGGTGGCTCGTTACGGGTCACCGCCGCGATCAGCGCTTTTAGAACCTGCGCGGCGATAGCCGCCAAAAGAGCGCTTATCAACGGCACATTTGATTTACTGAGCAAAAGCTGAACCGTGTGCGCGCTTCGCATGTTGACGACCACCCCTTTTTGCCGAGCCCTAGCTCAATTGTTCTCTCTCAGGTCCGCCTTTTCCTGCGATTCGGCTTGCTCACAGCTTATGCTATTGTGGACAAGTGTCAAAAAGGAGGTCCGTCCATGGGACCTCCTTCGAACTTATGGTACCACCAGCGGGATTCGAACCCGCGCCACCGCCTTGAAAGGGCGGCGTCCTAGGCCTCTAGACGATGGTGGCATGCTTGGTGGGCCTGGCAGGACTTGAACCTGCGACCATCCGATTATGAGTCGGACGCTCTGACCAACTGAGCTACAGGCCCTCCTGTCAGTCACGTGACCCATTATAGCATGACAGTCGGACCTTGGCAACTTCCCATCGTGAAAAACAGATCTCTTTGGGCGTCCTTTTTGTGCATATCTTACCGGAGCGGCATTACTCTAGTACAGAGGTGAGTTCAGCATGCGCCTTTATCCTCCGCGAGCGTGTCTTTCGGTGCTGATCCTCGCTGTTGCCGGATGTCTCTTGCCTCTCACCCATCATTCAATTCTCGTACCCTGTCTCAGTGTCGATGACAATCCCTTCGTCGCTCCGCTGGTTTCAACTCATTCACAAGCAGAACATGTCACATCCGAGCTTCCGTGGGAACATGATATTGAATTCCAAACGGCCGTCGAAAAAATCCAGACACCACTGCTCATGGCCGTTTACCGAGTGGATCTGGAAGAATCCACGGAGCATGAGATTCACAACATCGCCCTGGCTGCCACCAAACTCACGGGGACAGTCATTCCCGCCGGTGGCACCTTTTCACTCAATGAGGCGATCGGACCATACACCGAGGCGCAAGGCTTTCTCCCGGGACGAAACTACATCGCCGGTCAAATCACACTCGATGTCGGCGGCGGGGTCTGTACGGTGGCCACGATGCTTTATAACCTGACCATCCTCAGCAACTTGCCCGTCGTGCAACGCAAACCACATAGCATGATCGTGCCTTATGTTCCTCCCGGACAAGACGCCACTGTCTCATGGACCGCCAGTGTCGACTACAGATTCCGCAACACTACTTCCGGTCCTATCATGATTTGGGCCAAAATCGCCGAAGACACGCTCTTTATGGCCTTCTACGGACAAGAATCTCCCCCTGCGGTGCAGTGGCGCCATGAAATCCTGTCCCACACCCCGGCCGCTACCGTTCGCAGATATAACCCGGAGCTTGCAGCCAACGAAGAGCGCCTCGTAAGCCCGGGATTTGACGGTTATCTAGTCCGATCTTGGGCTGAAATCACCTTCCCCGACGGACGGACCATGATTCGCCATCTGGGAACAAGCCACTACATGCCCTCACCGAGGATCATCGAGCACGGCCTGAGAATCGAGCGAGAGGCTATGAGCCTATTGCAGGCAGCAAGGAAAGAGCCTGATCGCGCGACAGCGATCAGGCTCTGGCTCCCCGGGCTGGACTCGAACCAGCAACCACCCGGTTAACAGCCGGGTGCTCTACCATTGAGCTACCGAGGAACGTCTCCGGTCAAGTCAACCATCCTGATTATAGCCTGACCGGATCGTGTAGTCAATAGTTTTTCGCTACTCTTGCCTACTCCAGGAAGTCCTTTAGTTTCTTGCTCCGACTTGGATGGCGCAGTTTGCGCAGTGCTTTCGCCTCAATCTGGCGAATGCGCTCCCGCGTCACGCCAAAGACCTGTCCGACCTCCTCGAGTGTCCGCGTGCGCCCGTCATCCAGTCCGAAGCGCAAGCGCAAGACTCGCTCCTCACGCGGCGTGAGAGACTCGAGCACCTCTTCCAGCTGCTCTTTCAGCATCAGGAAAGAAGCAGCCTCCGCGGGGGCAAGGGCGTCCTGATCTTCAATGAAATCGCCCAAGTGGCTGTCCTCTTCTTCGCCGATCGGCGTCTCCAAAGACACGGGTTCCTGGGCAATCTTCGTGATCTCCCGTACCCGCTCAACCGGCATATCCATCTCTTTGGCAATCTCTTCGGGGGTAGGTTCCCGACCCAACTCCTGCAAGAGCTGACGAGAGACACGGATCAGCTTATTGATGGTCTCCACCATATGCACGGGGATACGAATCGTACGTGCCTGGTCGGCAATCGCTCTCGTGATGGCCTGTCGGATCCACCAGGTCGCATAGGTGCTGAACTTGTAGCCCTTACGATAGTCGAACTTCTCGACAGCCTTGATTAAGCCCAGGTTTCCCTCCTGGATCAGGTCAAGGAGAAGCATGCCCCGGCCGACATAGCGTTTGGCTATGCTGACTACCAAGCGCAAGTTGGCTTCGGCGAGAGCTCTTTTTGCCTCTTCGTCGCCTTGTTCGATCCTCTTGGCCAACTCCACTTCCTCTTCAGCCGTCAAAAGAGGCACGCGACCGATTTCCTTCAGATACATGCGCACATGGTCGTCGAGACCTACGCCCTCGGGGAGGTCATCATCATCGGTTGATGTATCGACTTCCGTCTCTACGTCGCGATCGCCCGCATTCCCGGTGACCGCTGTCTGAACATCCTTAGAGTTATCTGCCACCAGGTCAATACCCTGGTTCTGAAGATGGGTGTACACCTCATCTATCTGTTCCGCACTCAATTCGACCTCTTCCAAAGCATCCATGATCTCCTGATAGGAAAGAGCACCTTGCTGCTTCCCGCGTTCCATGAGAACACGCAGTCCGTCAAGTTCCATAGGTCCCTCTTTGCCAGTCATGCTTATTCCCCCCCCTTCCCTATGACGCCTCCGATTGAGTGCGGCTGTAGTTCTTTAACGCTTTGCGCCAAGCACGAAACGCCTGGAGACTTTTGCTCATCTGTGTCACGTACTCAACGGGGTTGTGCTCCTCAAGTGTTACCAACCCCTCTTCTATCGTCCGCAGTTCTTCTCGCATTCGCTCCAGGCACATTCTCTGCAGGTAATCTTGCCAGGAAAGACCGCTTTCAGGTGGCTGAGCGAGAATGGCGATGAGTTCAGGACTCAACACGTCCTCCATCTCTTTGGCTATCGAGACGAAAGACCCGCCTTCAGCCAAGGCCCGTAAAATCTTATTGTAGCACTCGGTGCGAAATGGTGCAAGACCCAATTCTTCAACCACCGATCGAATTCCGGAAGTATCGTGGATCAGGCAACGTACCATGTCTCGCTCCAGTAATGCTCGCCCGTCCGGCAGAACCGAACGCTGACCGCTTGTCACACCGCTTTGATCTGTACTAGTATCGCGGTATCCCGCATTTGTATGCCGAGCGGACTTGAATCCGCGGTCCGCTTGAGCTGACACTTCACGGGCCAGACTCCGCGGTGATATGCCAAGCCTGGATGCCACCCTCTGGATATAGGCGTCCCTTTCCACCGGACTCTTGAGGCTACGGAGAATGGGCACCGCAGCTCGGACGCCCTGCATGCGCCCGGCAACGGTCCGCATATCCGCTTGAGCTATGGCCTCTTCCAAAAGATAGTCCGTCAACGGCAAAGCCCGCTTCATTTCGCTCAAAAACGCCGTTCTGCCCTCTGCCGCTATGAAAGTGTCAGGATCGTGACCGGCGGGAAGCACAATGACCCACACCCGCATGCCACTGCCTCGGAGCACCTCCGATGCTCCGGCAATAGCCCGACGTCCGGCCGAATCCGCATCAAAACACAAATAGACATCGCTGACAAAGCGCCTTAGCAGCCGAACATGCTCACGGGTGAGCGCAGTGCCGCAAGAAGCGACTGTATAGCCTACGCCGCTTCGCTGCAAAGCGATGCAATCGAAGTATCCCTCAACCACGACCACACGTCGCTCGCGGCGCATCGCTTCTTTTGCTTGGGCCAATCCGTAAAGCTGCCTGCTTTTTACATAAACCGCCGTTTCGGGCGAATTCAGATACTTAGGCTCTTCGCTTCCCAGAGTGCGACCGCCGAAGGCAACCACCTTGCCGTTAACATCAACAAACGGAAACATGATACGTCCGCGAAAGCGATCATATGCCCCTCCGGTGCGCTTTGCCACCAAAAGGCCCGCCTGAAGGCCGGCACCCGCCTTTTCAATGTCGACCAAGTACCCGGTCAAGCCGTCCCATCGATCGGGAGCATAGCCCAGTCGGAAGTGTCTGATCCATCTTGGATCAAGTCCCCGACTGCGCAAGTACTCTCTGGCTTTTTCTCCGCCCGGTCCCAGCAGAACCCGCTGATAGAAAGAACAGGCCAATTCATTAACTTCGATAAGATCCCGCCGTAAACGTGCTTCCGGCGAATCTTCGACTCTTTTCGCGGACGACATCTCCAACCCGGCCTTTTCGGCCAGGAAAGCCAAAGCCTCACGAAATGTCAGTCCTTCCATCTTCATTACAAAGTCGAAGACATCGCCGCCGGCTTTACAGCCGAAACAATAATACAAACCCTTTTGCGGTTCGACATGAAAAGACGGGGTCTTTTCATGGTGAAACGGGCACAGACCGACCCAGCTTCTACCGCTTTTGCGTAGCTGCACATACTCCCCAAAAACCCCAGGGAAACTCAATCTAGCGAGAATCTGCTCTCTAACGCTCGCCGTCACGCTCCCCACCTCATACAGCTACCCAAAAAAGCTTCACACCTTCAGATTTCTGCGAAGCCGCTTCTATCTCCTGCTCCCGGTTAACAGGCTATAGGAGAGCCCGCACCCCCTACCTGGCGCGGGCTTTCCACGGCCATACGTAGTTCTTGGTCTCATCCAGCGCTTGTTTGCGCCGCGTCTGTTAACGAGGATTGTCGATATTAGCCTGCGCCGCTGCCAATCTCGCTATGGGCACCCGGAAAGGTGAGCAGCTGACGTAGTCCAACCCTGCCCTGTGGCAGAAGTCTACGGACGCCGGATCACCGCCGTGCTCGCCGCAGATTCCTATCTTCAGCTCGGGTCGCGTCTTGCGCCCTTTTTGCACGCCGATCTCCACCAGCTGTCCGACTCCCTCTTCATCCAAGACCCGGAAGGGATCCTTCTCGATGATACCGTTCTCAATGTAGAAGGGCAGGAACGTACCGGCATCGTCGCGGCTGAAACCGCAGCCCATCTGGGTGAGGTCGTTGGTTCCGAAGGAGAAGAACTCAGCTTCCTCAGCGATCTTGTCAGCGACCAAGACGGCACGGGGGACCTCCACCATCGTTCCGACCTTGTAGTCGACCTCGACACCGAACTCAGCCATGACCTCCTTGCCGACCTCTACGACATGGGCCTTCAGTATCTTGAACTCATCTTCGAAGCCGACCAAGGGAATCATAATCTCCGGCAAGACATCGATGCCCTCTTTCTTCAGCTGGCAAGCAGCCTCGAAGATGGCCCGAGCCTGCATGCGATAGATCTCCGGATAGGTGACACCCAAACGACAGCCTCTGTGACCGAGCATCGGGTTGAACTCCTGCAGACTGGCCACGCGGTCTTTTACCGTCTGCAAGGAGACGCCCATGGACTTCGCCAACTCGGCCTGTGTGGCCTCATCATGCGGCACAAACTCGTGGAGAGGCGGATCGAGCAAGCGAATGGTGACCGGCAGGCCCTGCATCGTCTTGAGGATCTCGTAGAAATCCTGTCTTTGCATCGGCAAAAGCTTCGCCAGAGCCTTCTCGCGCCCTTCGGCATCGGAAGCCAGGATCATCTCACGAACCGGCTGGATCCGACCCTCACCAAAGAACATGTGCTCGGTACGGCACAGACCGATTCCTTCAGCGCCGAAATTCCTGGCCACTTCCGCGTCATGCGGCGTGTCGGCATTGGTGCGCACACCCAGAGCACGGAACTCATCGGCCCACTCCATAAGCTTGCCCAGATCATCGGTGATCTCGGGCTCGACCAAATCGACCTGACCCAAAATCACTTCGCCCGTCGTGCCGTTGAGAGTAATCCAGTCGCCCTCATTGACACGTTTATCGCCGACCATCATATAGCGCTCGGCCTCGTAGATCCGCGCATCACCGCATCCGGCTACGCAGCACTTGCCCATACCGCGGGCCACTACGGCGGCGTGGGAGGTCATACCGCCGCGAGAGGTGAGAATACCTTCCGCCACGTGCATCCCGCCGATGTCCTCAGGAGAGGTCTCGGAGCGCACCAAAATGACCCGCTTACCGTCTGCTACCCAGGCCTCAGCGTCAGCCGCCGTGAAGACCACTTGGCCGACCGCCGCTCCCGGTGAAGCGGGCAGACCTTTGGCCGCCACGTCGACCTTGGCTTTGGGATCGATCATGGGGTGCAACAGCTGATCCAGCTGCTCCGGATCTACACGCTTGACGGCCGTCTTCTTGTCGATCAGACCCTCGGCGACCATCTCGACAGCGATGCGCACGGCGGCTTGAGCCGTTCGCTTACCCGCACGGGTCTGCAACATATAGAGCGTACCTTTTTGAATGGTAAACTCTACGTCCTGCATCTCTTTGTAGTGCTGCTCCAGTCTATGCCTGATGGATTCAAGCTCCTCGTATACCTCAGGCATCTCCTTCTTGAGCTCGCTGATGGGAAACGGCGTGCGGATACCGGCTACCACGTCTTCGCCCTGAGCGTTCATGAGGTACTCACCGTAGAAGACGTTCTCACCCGTGGACGGGTTGCGCGTGAAGGCTACGCCGGTACCGGAATCCTCACCCATGTTACCGAAGACCATGGCCTGCACGTTGACGGCGGTGCCCCAGTCACCGGGAATGTCGTGAATCTGCCGATAACGCACGGCCCTGGGATTGTACCAAGAATTGAAAACAGCGTTGATAGCAGCCTTGAGCTGCTCCCACGGATCTTCGGGGAAGGGTTTGCCGGTCTTTTCCATGACCAAAGCCTTAAACTTACCCACCAGTTCCTTCCAGTCTTCGGCGTCGAGTTCCGTGTCCAACTCGACTCCCTTTTCATCCTTCTTGGCCTCAATCAGAGCCTCGAACTCAGCGTGCTCAACACCGAGCACGACATCCGAGAACATCTGCACGAAACGACGATAGCTGTCATAGACAAACCGAGGATTACCCGTCGCTTCGATCAGTCCGGCAGCCGTCACATCGTTGAGACCGAGATTGAGTACGGTATCCATCATTCCGGGCATGGAAACACGTGCTCCGGAGCGGATACTAAACAGAAGGGGGTTGTGCGGATCGTTGAACTTAGAACCCATGACCGCTTCGACCTTGGCTATGTTCTCCCGCACCTGCTCTTCAAGTCCCTCAGGCCACTTGTTTCCGTTGTTGTAGTACTCGATGCAGACCTCGGTTGTGATTGTGAAACCGGCAGGGACTCGGATACCGAGTGACGCCATTTCAGCCAAGTTAGCGCCCTTGCCGCCCAACAGGTTCCGCATCTCGGCGCTTCCTTCGGTTTGGTCTCCACCGAAGAAGTAGACCATCTTCTTCACGCTCATGTACACAGCCTCCCCTTCTGCGCCGGCACCGGCCGGTGCCGCACAGTCATCATCTGGTTCTGTTGTTATCCGACATATGTTGTTGTCGCGCTCTGAGCCTCGGAACATCCTGTGAGCCGAAGCGGGATTTTGTCGAAGTCCGGCATTACGCCCCCAATTCTTGCCATGAAAACCTCACGTACTGTTCTCCACAGCGGAGCGCTCCTCCTGCTCAGGAAACGGCTTTCCGGCCACCTATTTTGTCAATTTTTCGTTACGGCCGCCTTTCTGCGGCCAATCTACAGGGCATCGTAGTCAAAACTCACAGTGGCGGGGGCTTCATCACGGCGCTCAAGTTCAACCGTACAGCGCCCGAGAAGACAGACTGCACTGCCCAAGAGAGCCAAATGGGGTGAGATCACGGCGCCGACCACTCCGGCCGTCACCGGCAACTCAGCCACTGTCTCGCCGTCTCGCTTGATGCGGATTTTTGTCACATTACCCTTTTTGACCAGTTCCTTGACCTTTTCGACCAGCTCACGGCCTTTGGCCTCAAAAGTCCCCTGTCGGCTTTGAGCACCGCTTCTTTGTTCATGAAAGATCAAAGCCTGGAGCACATCACCGTGAGCCTCATCCAAAAGACTCGCCGCTTCAGCATATGACAGGTCAGTTCGCTCCCGGATCATTTCGACTTTTGTCAAACGATCTGCGGTTTCCACTCTGCTCCTCCCTTCCTTCGCGCTGGCCGGGCAACCGGATGGACCGAAGAAAATCCCAAGCCTCCAAAGGGGCTTCCAATCTGTACTCAAAGGTTTGCTTCAGCAACGCCTCCATGGCCGCGTCTTCTGCCTCAGTCAAGCGGAATGCGGCCAGCCGCGAAGACGGTGCCCGCAAAAGAAACCGCATTGACTGCCAGACAGCCCCGCCAATGGATGTGGCTTGAGGATCGATATGTGCACAAGAGGGACAAAGAAGGCCGCCTTCAGCTATGCTATACATCAGCGTCACTTGCTTGCCCGCCACAAAAGGATGACGGCATCGCACACACTCTCCGAGTTCGGGATTATATCCCAGTACACCAAGGGTGTGCAATTCGAACCATCTCGATACCATGGACGGAGCGATTTCGCCGTGGTCAAGGAGTCTTAATGCCTCAAGGGTTATCTCAAACAGACGCTCCGCCGGCTCTTCCTCCGGCAAGGCGGTGTCTACGATTTCGGTAAAATGAGCCGCATAGGCCATCAAAAGAAGGTCTTCACGCAGCCTTCTGAATGAGTGGATGATCTCACCCTGACTTAGGGTGTGCAGACTTCGCTTGTTCAAAAAAAGCATGAAGTTCGCATAGGTAAACGGTTGAACAAGACCCAGCAATCTGCTTCGCCCGCGCCTGGCGCCCCGGCCTACAGCGTCCATCTTACCTCGATCCCGGGTCAAAACCGTCACAATCTTGTCAGCTTCGCCCAAATCCCGGGCGCGCAAAACCAGCCCCTCCAGCTTATGTAAAGACACAGTCTCCCTCCCCGATGCCTACCGACGCAGCAAGCGCAACAGAAGGGTGAGAATCAGACTGATGAGGATACTGCTGGCCAACGGGAAATAAAAAGCGAAGTTGCCTTTGCGAATCGCTATGTCCCCGGGAAGTCTCCCCAGGGGCAAAAACCGGCCCCCGAATAGCAAAAACAGGCCGATAACGGTCAAAAAAATCCCCATCGTGACCAACAGACGTCCTATCGCCGAAGTATCAAACATCCTGGTCCTCCCCTGACGCAAAAAGCCGGCCCTGTCCGATATCTCCGGGCGGCGTGATACCAAAATAGCGATATCCCAAATCGGTGAGAACTCTGCCGCGCGGAGTGCGCTGTATCAGTCCGAGTTGCATGAGATAAGGCTCATATACATCCTCAATGGTGCCCACTTCTTCGGCCGTAGCCGCCGCCAGAGTCTCCACGCCCACCGGCCCGCCATCAAACTTATTCATAATGGTCAGGAGAATACGCCTGTCAGTCCTGTCAAGTCCGTTTTCGTCGATGTCATACAGTTGCAGGGCCTCCCGGGCCAGCTCACGGGAGATCCGACCGTCTCCCCTGACCTCCGCATAGTCGCGCACCCTACGCAGCAACCGATTGGCGATCCGCGGCGTGCCGCGAGCTCTGCCGGCGATCTCATTGACACCTCCCGGATCGATTCGCACTCCCATGACCCGAGCGGATCTTTCCACGATAAGGGCCAGTTCTTCGGTCGTATAAAACTCAAGCCGCTCGATGACTCCGAATCGATCGCGAAGTGGTGAAGTCAACATACCCGCTCTGGTCGTCGCCCCGATGAGAGTGAATCTGGGCAACTCGAGCCGCAGACTGCGCGCTCCCGGGCCCTTGCCCAAGACGATATCGACGGCGAAGTCTTCCATCGCCGGATAGAGCACTTCTTCAATGGCGCGATTGAGGCGATGAATCTCATCGACAAAAAGGACGTCACCGTGGTTCAGATTGGTCAAGATGGCGACCAGATCGCCCTGCCGCTCAATAGCCGGCCCGGATGTGGCGCGCAGCTGAACCCCCATCTCGTTCGCCAATATATTGGCCAAAGTAGTCTTGCCCAATCCCGGCGGTCCGTACAAAAGCACATGATCCAACGGCTCGCGTCGATTACAGGCCGCCTGAACAAAAATTGAGAGTTTTTCCTTCAATCGCTCCTGCCCGATATACTCCGAAAAGGTACGGGGACGCAGCGAAAGATCATATTCGTCATCCTCGTCTCGTCGCGCCGGGCCGACCAGACGTTCTTCTTTTTCCGTGTCTGGCATAACTCCCCACTCCAAGCGATGAGTCTGATCCTGTCGATCCGTGCGCCTACGCCGAGCTCACCAATCGACCGAGCGCCGCACGTACCAGGGCTGAGGCATCATCGGGGTGAGTCGATCCGTCTCCGAGCACCTGAGCCACCGCCCGCTCTGATTCCACTCTGCTGTATCCTAAAGCGACCAAGGCCTCTATAGCATCCTGAGCGGGCTGTGAATCCTCAACGACGGCACCGCCGCTCATAACCGCCATCATGGATTCGTCCGCTTTGAGTCTGTCGCTCAGTTCAAAAAGCAGGCGCTCGGCGGTCTTTTTCCCTATCCCAGGAATCCGGGTCAACGTCTTTTGATCGCGGGTCGCCACCGTACGGATCAACTCGGAAGGAGATAGGCTCGACAACACTGCCATAGCCAGACGAGGACCCACCCCGCTCACACCGGTCAGCAGCAAAAACATCTCTTTTTCCGTCACGGTAGTAAAACCGTACAAAGCCAAAGCATCTTCGCGAACCAGAGTGACGACATGAAGAGATGCTTCCTTACCTACCGACGGCAGCGCCGCTTGTGTCCGTTGGGAAACGAACAAACGAAAGCCGACTCCCCCGACGTCAAGGATGATGTAGTCGGCATGCATGCCCAAGAGAATGCCCCGCAAATGTGCAATCACGGGTCCCCACCCCCCTCCCGGCTAGGAATCCGCCTGGCGCGCCAGCCGCAAGAGCCCGCTCTCCGCATGAAAAGCGTGACACAAAGCGACGGCCAGGGCGTCCGACACGTCATCGGGCTTCGGCATCTCGCTCAATCTAAGCAGAGTCCGAACCATATAGCCCACTTGATCCTTTTCAGCCCGACCATGCCCTGTCAGGGTCTGTTTTACTTGCAAAGGCGTGTATTCATCGACCGGCAACCCCTGCTTCGCCGCAGCCAGCATGGCCACGCCCCGCGCTTGCCCCACGGCAAAGGCAGATGTGACGTTTCTGTTGAAAAAAAGCTGCTCCACAGCCACGGTTTGCGGACGATACTTGGTAATCAGCTCCGAAACGGCATCATACAAAACGACAAGCCTTTGCGCTTGAGGCATCCCAGCCTTGGTCGTGATTCCCCCGTATGCCACGGCTTCATATCGCCTGTTCTCGGCGGCGATAATACCGTAGCCGGTTATCGCCAGTCCGGGATCAAGGCCCAGAATCAGCACTCTTTTCATTATACCTCCTGATGGGCATGGACCTAGTCGCCCATGAGTCCGTCGATCAGCTGCTGACGCTCATCCTCATCGGCAAACGGAATCCCCGCTTTGAGACGTTCTCGCTCGTCCGGGCGGATGCTTTCCACGGGAATATCGGTCAACTCGCGCAATACACTGCACGCTCCGGGATGACCTTCGAAGATGGCCACTCTGCCGTCTCTCTCGCCCAGATAGCCGCCTTTAGGTGAAGGAGCGCAACGGACCTCAGCAACGATCTCATCGGCCGTGAAGCGCACAATGTTCCAGGTGGGATGACGTCGATGTATGTCCAGCAAAGTCGCTCCGATCAACTCGGCGGGGACAGGTTCACTCGCTTCGGCTCCCCTGCGGCCGTCATCGAGAATGTGACGGAGTATCATCCGAGCCCCCGCCGCCAAGCGTTCCTCGCTGTGAGTAACCAGACTGCGATCAGGCAACAGGCGGTAATATGTGAAAGCAAAACTAGCGGCAAACAGCAATACTCCTACGCCAAACCAAATCCAGCCGTTGATCTGCCGCATGTCACACCTCCGAATACACTTCTGCCCGTAGCTTCTCCAAAACTCGGGAAAACATCGGTACAGAAGCGTTCAAAGGTGTGCAACCTCAGCTGTTACGCCTCTAGAGCCGCCAATAGCTCATCCGTCAGATCCAGGTTGGTATAGACATTTTGAACGTCGTCGTTGTCTTCCAGATCTTCAATCAGACTTATGACTCGGCGGGCCACGGACTCGTCAACCGTCATTGTGTTCTTGGGTCGCATGGTCAGCTCGGCCGATTCCACGGGTATTCCCTCTTGAACCAGCGCCTCTTGCATCGCTCTGAGATTTTCAGGGGGGCCGATGATTTCAAAGAACCCATCGGAAGCCTCCATATCCTCCGCTCCGGCTTCCAAAGCGCTCATCATCAGCTCATCTTCATCGATGTTGCCGTCTGCGGGCACAAGGATAACGGCCTTGCGCTCAAACATCCAGGCTACGCAACCGCTCTCACCCAGGTTGCCTCCGTGACGCGAGAAGATGTAGCGTATCTCACTGGCGGCGCGGTTGCGATTATCCGTGGCGACATCTATCAACAAAGCTACGCCTCCGGGGCCGTATCCTTCATATACGAATTCCTCGAAGACCGCGCTGTCCAGCTCGCCCGTTCCCCGTTTGATGGCCCGCTGGATGCTATCGTTGGGCATATTGACCATACGCGCTTCTTCGATGGCCATCCTCAGTCGAAAATTGGCTTCCGGATCGCCTCCGCCTTCACGTGCCGCTATCGTGATCTTCCGAGCCATCTTAGTAAACGCTTTAGCCCGCCCGGCATCTTCTTTGGCCTTCTTACGCTTGATATTTGACCATTTGGAATGCCCAGCCATATACGCACCCCCAATGCCAGCCTCTCATATAAGTCTATCATGCGGACAGGCCGTTGCAAAGGTGCCGGAATTCAAAGGCCGGCCCGCTGCAGGCGGCTCAGAACATAGCGGTAAACCGCATACAAGAGCAACAAAGCAGGCCAAGCCGACAAACGGGGCCTACTCACCAACAGATCGTATGTTGCATGCAGACCGGCGGCGAGCAGGAACCCTTTGAACACATCACGGGCGCGCGCCGTTCGGGCTTTATACCATCCCAGATACATCCCGAAAACGCCGGCAAAAGAAGCGTGAGCCAACGAGGTGATCACAGCCCGCATCAGGGCTACCTGTCTGCCGAAGGCCAGAGTATAGACGGCGTTTTCCACGACGGCAAAGCCGAGTGCCGCGGAGACGGCATAGACAATACCGTCTATGGGCTCATCAAAATGCTCAGAGTGAAAAACGGCAACATAGACGGCGGACAGCTTCACTCCTTCTTCTATAAGGCCAATGGCCAAAAGCCCCATAACCCGGACGCTTTGCTCATCGGAGAAGAAAGGATACAACGGCCGCTCCAACAACGCGGCCGGAACGACGGCTATCATTCCGGCTACGAACGCCCGGGCCAGCATAGCGGTCGGTTCCCGATGACGATCGTGACGGACAAAATACCAAACCCATAGGATCCCGGGCACCAGCGAGAGCAAACCAATCGACAGGGCATTGAGCAACGGATGCGTCCTCCCCTGCAAATTCCGCAATCAACTCGCCTGTGTGGTTTGCCCAAAGAATGACCGTGCTAGCCGGCATGCGTACTGTCAGTTGAGGCTTGGATGACCACAAGAAGGTAATCAAGCCCTGCCAGAACAGAAAGCAGCGCGCCGACATACAACAGAAGGCGAAGAGCGGACAGATCGGCCAAGCCAGCCACTAAGCCCGGGAAAAGAAAAAGAGAAGCCATCTTCCCTGAGGGACGAGCACTGATCACCCGTCCGCGGCGCAGGAGAAAAGCACCTCCTATGATGAGAGCCAGTTCCTTGCCGACCAGAACTAAAGCAAGCCAAAGAGGGATAAAACCGTTTGAGGTCACCAACACAAGAGCCGTGGCTTGCAGAAACTTGTCTGCCACCGGATCCAGCCACTTACCGACGGTGCTTATTTCGCCGCGCCGGCGCGCCAGCCAGCCGTCTACGGCATCAGTCGCAGCGGCCAAAGCGAAAACGACGGCGGCAGCACCCGGCCTCTGACTGACATGCAGCCAGATCACAACCGGTATAACCAACAAGCGCAGTAATGTTACGAAATTGGCCAGGGTCACTCCACTCGCTCCCCGATACCCGCCATCTCTGTCACGTGGGGACTCTCATTTGAGTCCCCACGCCTTCTCCATGTGCCTCAGGATTCTATCCAATCTTTGTGCCCGAGCCTCGAGAGTCCGGAACACCTTGCTATACGCGCCACTGTATCCATACACGCAACGCAACTGATACAAGCGATCCTCGATACGCTCGTATTCATCACGTATACGTTCCACACTGACGACCATGCAGCGCCCTCCCTAGTTGCGCGCGTGGGTGGCCGCCGACACGCGTGCTCCTTCGGGTTTAGGGTGCACTGAGCAACCACTCCATGATACAGTCAAACACAGGTATCAATGGAGTGCTGTGTGGTACTACGAATTCAGAGGCTGAATCTCGGCTCCCTGCTGAGGAGCTCCGACTATAACCACATCATCAAAACCTCGAGTCTGAAGCCCGGAGTACAATTCAGGATGGTTCTTTTTGAGATATCCGCCGTAGTATCGATCGATCACCGTCTCCACGAAGGATTCGACTTTATCCTCGTGCACCAGATTGACCGTGCAGCCGCCAAACCCGGCACCGGTCAGTCTGGCTCCCACAGCCCCGGCCGAACGTGCCACACCGACAAGCTCGTCAAGCGCAGGACAGCTGATGCCGTAATCATCGCGACATGAAGCGTGCGAGGCGTTCATCAGTTCGCCAAAACGCAGCGCATCGCCCGCACTGAGAGCTTTGACCGACTTCTCCACCCGTTGACCTTCGGTGATCACATGGCGGATCCGCCGCAGCAGTGGGAACCCTTCCGGCGGCGTGGGCAGAGTAGCGCCGTCAATCAACCGCATGTAGCGTGCGGCGACCTCTTGCGATGTGATACCTAAGTAATCCGCCACCTGCTGTTGAGTCCAGTGAGCATCGCCAAACAGCTTTTCCGCCTCTTCCAAAACCTGATCCGGAGACAGGGCCGACACAATCTCGGAGATACGCACCACTGATTGATCGACGCCGCGATCGCTCAAGGCTCGTGCCAGAACGGCAGTAGCAATGCGACACTCAATAGGTAACCGGTTGTACAAAAGACGCGCCTCAGCGGTCTTGGGAGCCCGAATCATGCTATTGCAGATGACCACCCGATAGGCAGGCGGCAAATTGACGTGTGTGATGCGCAGAGGGAAGAAATCGATCTTGAGAGCGCTTCCCGCCTGGGCCAGCAAAATGACGGCCTGATCCATGCCGCCGCCCATGGTACCCACGTATTGCTCAGCCGCCGCCATCTGCTCGGCCAGCTTCTCGCGATCAAACGACCATCCGTTAACGGTCAATTCAGCAAGGGCTGACGCTACCACGAGGGCCGAAGACGAGGACAATCCGGCCGCGGCGGGCAGACTGCTATCGATGAGGGCGGAAAAACCGCGGATGTCATTCAGCGCCTTTCCGCTCTCAAGCGCCTCAGTGACGATACCTTGCACGCCGGCCTTTACATAGTTGCCCCAATCACCCGTGGCATACGGCGCAATTTGCGGGGAAATCGTAAACGTCCGCGGCTCGTAACGCTTAACTGTGTTATATACCTCCACACGTTGGTCCGTTCGCGGTGCCACAAGCAGGCGCACTTGACGTTCGATGGCCATAGGCATGACAGGCAGTCCGTTGTAGTCCGTATGCTCCCCGATCAGATTGACACGACCGGGGACTCGTATGTAATGAGTAGGCTCAAGCCCTGTGAGTTCCTTGAACTGCGCCACCAGATGACTGGGCATAACACAAGACACCCCTTCAGTAGGCCTGACCGGCCGTCAAGGTCTATTCTTCCTTAAACAGCTCTTGTGCGGCTTCCACATCTTGCGGCGTACCGATGTCGCGCCAATATCCCTCGAGGGGATATCCCCGGATGTCGAGCCCGTCAGAAAGCATGGCCTGGATGGCATCGGGCAACTCATACTCGCCTCGCGCGCTCGGCCGCAGGCGGGCCGTGTACTCAAATATGACGGGATCGAATACATACATCCCGGCATTGTTCCAGTTTGTCGTCGATGTCCCTTTGGGCGGCTTTTCTATGATCCTCTCTACGCGATTGTCGGGCCCAAGATAGACAGCCGCGCCTTTATAGGGATCATCGATCCAGTTGAGTCCGAGGATGGCCCTGCTTTTTGTCTGCTCAAAGGTCTGAATCATACCCGCGTAGTTGGAAGCCGGCACCAAGATGTCCCCGTAGGTCATAAAAAACGGATTATCTCCGACAGCGTCTTTGGTCAAATGAAGAGCACTGCCCGTTCCGTCGGGGACTTCCTGCTTAACGTAACGAATGTTTACGCCCCAAGGAGTACCGTCTCCGAAGTACTGCTCTACCACTTCAGAAAGATATCCGACTACGATGACAAAATCGTGTACGCCTACCTTTGACAGTGCCAGGATGATCCTCTCGAGAGCCGGTTTGTCACCCACTTCCACCATCGGCTTGGGTTTCGTACGTGTCAGCTCTGCCAAACGCGTTCCCTTCCCGGCCGCCAGTATAACCGCTTTCACCTTGATTAGCCCCCCGCAAGCACCACGGATGGTGCGATCCACCGAATAATCCGGTATCCACAGTACCGGATGATCGGCGACGAAATCTTAGTACAACCTCTGTCCTGACAGGAGTGTAACAAACACAACACCCCTGCTCATCCTCGCCCATCTGCCGGATCCCATACACCTTACAGCGGGTATTATCCCCTCTGTCGATCTGGGCGTTCTTTACGGGCAGTAGAGTCGTGGTGTTTAACCGTCCGCCGCGAGACTCAGGCTGAGTTGACGACGGTTTGCGTACATGAGCGAGCCTCACCAAGTCCTTTCAAGACGAGCGTCCAACAACCGCTATACATCCAACCTGAACCATGCCTTTTTGCTGGTACGGACTTCGACTTCCATCCGATAATACCCTCCTAATGGAACTCAAACCCGGCGATCGCGCAGGCTGATCTAAACGAAATCGTTGTTGCCGGTTTTTGACAGTGTGACCTCGGGGTTAGTCTTTCATGGGGGACAAAGAAGACAGGATCTCAGCTAAACAAGCTTCGAACGTACCAGCGATCCTCGCGGCTACGCGGCTTCATCCGCCCAAGTCAGTTCAAGTGCCTGTTTGTATCCCATGGGTTTCCTGCCGAACCTTAGGCCGCCGAGCCTTTTCGCACCGCTTCATGTGTCTGAGCCTAAGCGCTCTGTGCCGACATCCTGCTGCTCAAGAAGACTCGGATCCGAACCGCCAAGCCCAGCCACGCTCATCCATGGGTGGAGCAGCGCCTGAGATCGCCGGTCACGAACAGAGAGCTTGCACTTGACCAGCAGATATATTGCGCTCGCCGTATACACTGATCCCTTGACCGGCTAGGCTATTAGCAGGACGTCTATCTTCTGGGGCATGGGCCAAAGCACATGCGAGCAGGAATTCGAAGTCCTCCTCTGGAATCCATATTCTGCCAGCGGGCACGCAGACTGTCCGTTATCTCTCCAAAGCTGGGGATTGCAACTGGAACGTTTCATCTGTCACGTCCTTCCCGCATCCTTGGTTGTAGGCTGCTATTGCCACTGGTTCAAAGCGGGTCTGGATAATGACCCAACGTGAGCCGTGCCGGTTGCGCCGCTATTTGCACAAAAAGCCGAGTCGGTCGGTACTTGTTTCCCTGTTACATCGCGGTTCAAAAGCTTTTTCCTCCCAAGGTGCGCAAGCTCTGCCCCCTTCAAGGCCGGAGGCTACACTGAAGGGTTTTGGCTAATCCTTGAAGAAGTGCATCTTGCAGAAATACGAAGAAGTGTTTGCTTGGCCGCCGATCTCGACAGAGCTGAGGCAGCGCCGGCTGTTCATAACCGCCATCAGCATGGCACAATATCATGACTACAGGGAGTGCTAATCAGCGTGTCTAGTTATCCACGTATAGCTTCGTTCCGGGACGCGCAGGCCTTTGCTGAACATGTTAAGTCACTTGGTGCCGACCTGCCTATAGATGATGAGATCATCCCCGGTTCCGACTCTCCCATGGCCGCTCCTTTGGTCATCGCGGGACGGGAGATCGGCAATCGTTGGTGCGTACACCCGATGGAAGGATGGGATGGCACGCCTGACGGGCATCCGAGCGAGCTGACCCAGCGCAGATGGCGACGTTTCGGGGAAAGCGGAGCTAAGCTGATCTGGGGCGGAGAAGCGGTAGCGGTGCGTCACGACGGACGAGCCAATCCTAACCAATTGCGCATCGGACCCGATACGGCGCGGAGTCTCGAACAGCTGCGTCAGATACTGGTTGACGCACATCGGGAACGACATGGCACGACGGACGATCTGCTGATAGGGGTGCAGCTTACGCACTCCGGGCGTTTTTGTCGTCCCAACGAGCACAGCAAGCCCGAACCGCGCATCCTCTATCATCATCCTCTGTTGGATGCCCGTGCGGGCATTGATCCGCAAGACGATCGCCCGATTCTCTCTGACATGGAGATCGATGATCTTATCGGCGACTTCGTGGCCGCCGCTAAGTTGGCTCAGGATATCGGCTTTGATTTCGTCGATGTCAAGGCTTGTCATGGCTATCTCGGCCATGAGTTCCTCAGCGCCTTTACCCGCCCGGGGCCCTACGGCGGCAGTCTGGAGAACCGGATGGCTTTCTTGCGAGAGACTATCCGAGGTATCCAACGGGATTGCCCGGGATTGATCATCGGGGTCCGCCTGAGTGCCTTCGATTCAGTGCCCTACAGACCGGGTGCGGAAGGCCGGGGAGAGCCGGAGAGATTCGATCACTGCCTCCCCTATCATTACGCCTTTGGCTGCAATCCGGACAATCCTTTGGAAATCGATCTGACTGAGCCTGTCGCTCTTCTTAAGACACTTCGTGATTGGGGAGTGGCGGCAGTCAACATATCCGGCGGTAGTCCGTACTACAATCCGCATATACAAAGACCGGCACTTTTCCCACCGTCGGATGCTTATCAACCGCCGGAGGATCCGTTGGTGGGAGTGATTCGTCAGATAGACGTTGCCCGGCAACTCAAGGAACAAGTCCCCGATCTGCCCATGGTCGGATCCGGCTATACCTATCTGCAGGATTACTTGCCTCACGTCGCCCAGGCCGTAGTCAGGGCGGGTTGGATTGACAGCGTGGGACTCGGGCGTATGATACTGTCGTATCCGCATTTGCCGACGGACTGTTTCGAAGGGCAGCTTGACCGGAAGGCTATTTGCCGCACCTTTAGCGATTGCACCACGGCTCCTCGGCATGGCATGGTGAGCGGTTGTTACCCCCTCGATCCTTTCTATCGCGAAAGACCTGAGCGTGCGAAGCTGATCAGCTTGAAGAAAAAATAAACCTATGGCATGAATGAGTATACATGTCATAGGTAGTCGGAAAGGAGCGTGCGTCGTGAAACTACTTGTCGCTGTGGTAAGCAACGATGATGTTAAGGCTCTGTTAAACGCTCTCATGGAAGCAGGACACAGAGCTACTCGCTTGGCGAGCACCGGCGGCTTTCTCCGCAAAGGCAACACTACTCTGCTCCTGGGTGTCAGAGACAATGACGTGGAGAAAGTGCTGCAAATACTGCGCCGCACGTGCCGACGACGCACCGAGCCCTATCCGGTAAGCGTCAGCGAGCATCCTACTATCATCCCCCCGGAGACCGTGGAAGTGGAAGTCGGGGGAGCCACCGTGTTCATTCTGCCCATTGAGCGTTTCGTGCATATGTGATGTGGCAGATGGATTAAGACCGCCAACGGTGAACGCGGTGGCATCGTGACCAAGCAGTGCTCAGATTGAACACGACATGCTTAATCCCCATACCGGAGTTGTTATCGACGGTATGGGGATTGCTGATCTGCGGCCAAACCGTGAGGCGACTGAGAACGTTTTGGGCGACGCAAGAACTCCGACGGGATCGGCTTGTCCGCAGTGTAGCTGCTAGCTAGAGCAAGTCCTCTCACCGCGATGCGTATTGGTTGTCGGCAACCGCCGGAGAAGGCCTGATGAGACACTGTTTGCATGATATAAGCCACACCTTGCTGGTCAGTACGCCAGCAACTCAGCCGACCGGTTCTTTTGGGCGTCACAATCCGATCCGATCACCGGATCCGAGATCTCCCTATCCCGCCTGTTGCAAGTCCTCCGTCAACCGGGAGATATCGCGCTCCAATCTGTTAAGCAAGGTACTTACTTGAACTGTGCCGCCGCGCACTTTCATGGACGCAACCAGCGCTTTGGCTCTGTCAAGGCTGGCCCGAGCCAATAGGGGCGGTACGGAGACACTGGCGCGATCAGATAAGGTCATCATCCTTACTTTGAAAAGCAGATCTTCGTCGCGGTCGCGGAAAGGATCTGCAGGTATGCTGGCTTGAAGAGTCTCTCGGTCCTCGTATAGAGCCTCTATCTCCTTGAAGACACTGTTCAGACCGGCTCCTTCACCGAGTATGCTCCCGCGCACTTCGATCAGTTCTTTGATGATTGAAAGCTCAAGTAGCTGCTCAAGCCTGGCGCGTTGCACGTTCTTATCTTCAATACGTTGCACGCTTAGATGCGGCCGGTACTCTTCGAGAGCCCTTCTATGCAGCTGCTCCTCCAGACGTTGGATGGCCTGATCGTCAATAACGGCGCTTTCATTTATAGTCAAGTCCTTCAGGTCGTCCCACGACCAAATGGACCTGATCACGGTTTCTCCCGATGGCGTACGGCAAGCCACGGCATACGCCACCATCTCCAATCTGCTATCAAAACGGAAGGATACCTGCATTCTGCGAATGCATGGCGGAAGCTCGTACTGAGTCATGTGATCCAGAAGCACATCAAAATACGGATCGCCATAGGAAGCGAAGTGAAGTCGTCCTTCCCAGTCAGATAGTCCGCTCTCATATAGATCGGGCGAGACAGTAAATCGAACGCCGCCAGGGATGCCCTTGATACCCTTGACTGAGAATACAGGCTTTCTATCGCCCACCACTTCGCATCCGAGCTCCCGTAGATACTCCGACTCCGTCAGGGCTTCCCATATGGAGTCGCGGTCTATCGGCGGTTGGAGCTGATCATCTTTTTTCATGCGTCTGTAGATGTCGTAGAGATCCTGGGGAGGCAACTCCATGCACCGGGCGTTCTCTTGCTGTTTGCGGATCCGCTCCTCCGCCATGATGGCCAACTCATCTTCGTCAGGGGTTCCTTCAGCCAAGGCCAGGAAATCCTCCGGAGTGACCGGCAACAGTGAAATCGGCTGCGTTCCCACGACCAGATTGGCTGACTTGAGCCGTTCCAGTAAACGACCGTACACCTTTTCTTCGATGCTTCCAGCGTAGCACAGGTTGACCACATATATGACATCGTGCCACTGGCCGATGCGGTCAATGCGCCCTATGCGCTGCTCAATTTTCATCGGATTCCAGCCAAGATCGAAATTGATTATCATGTCCGCCGTCTGAAGGTTCAAACCTTCAGCTGCTGCATCCGTACATATCAAAACGTCGATCTCACCGCGTAAGAAGAGGGCCTTCACTTGCTCGCGATCGATCAAGCGCATCTGTCCTGTCTGCGGATCGGAGATCTGGGCTCCTTGGCCCGAATAGGTACCAATACGCATCGCCGAATCCACTACGCGCAGGTGTTTCACAATATCAACCAGTGTATCGTAAAAGCGCGTAAAGATAACTGTCTGTTTTATGCGGCCGTCTTGTTTTCGTTGATCGAGGATCCTAAGAAGCTCCCTCATCTTGGTAGGTCTGGAGCGACTTGCCCTCAGCTGTTCCAAATCCTGAAGCATACTATTAAGCTTTTTGCTCTCCCATTCCAGATCTTCGATACTGCGATCCTTCAAGAGAGTGTTGACATCCCCCGCGTCTGTTTCATCGGCTCCTTCCAACCATGCCTCGAGTGTCAGCTCCCGATCCTCAATGCCGCTTTCCTCGCTGATTTGATGCGCTAGAGTAGCCTCAACCCGAACCAGGCGCCGGCGCAAGGTCTGCTCGATGGCGTACAGACTCGACGCAAAGCGCAGCCGCAAAAAGCTCAAGAAGAACTGCATCATATTCCGGGATCGGCTGTTGGAACTTCCGGAAACCTGAGCGTTTAGACCTTTACAGTAATCCTCAAGCTGATCGTATATGCGCTTCTCCGCCTCAGAAAAGGTGATACTCCGAAGAGGTTCGATGGATCGACGTGCGAGGTTTTGCTTGAGCTGCCCCTCTTTCCGATAGATGTCGAGCAGTCCCCTCGTATGACGCATCATCACACGCGACAAAGGCGCTACACTGAACAGTATCCGACGCAGAATCTCCAAATCTCGCCCGTACGGAAGGCGACCCTCTTCCAACCACTGATTGAACACCCATTTAAAGCTGGCAGGGATAGCGCATTTCTCTAGGTATTCCCAAAGGAACTGATCCTCACGCCGGATGCTCTTAACACTGTGGCGAAGGAAGCTCCATTCAGAGGGTGAGAGCGTTTGATCATCAACGAGCTTACCCAGGATGGCGTAATATTCCAAAGTCAGCCTGGGTGAGTACTGAAAAGCCCCAACACTGTTGGTCAAGGAAATGAGATCACAGACCTCCACCGGATGCAATTGCATGGGGGTAGCCGTCGCCAGCCACAAGCTTCGCGCCGCCGGACGGACGATATCGCGCAGATTCCTGTAAAGCTCCACATACTCGGGATAGGCCTCTGTACCTTGCGTGGGGTTGCTCCTTCTGGCTGCATGTGCCTCATCGAGGAGGACTATGTCGAACGGCTCTGACCACCGGAGCCCCTCAGCTCTTTCTGAGCGCGCCAGCAGTCCTGTCGATATGATCACCAGATCCGGTTCAAAGAGCGAATCGGCATCCACACGCGCTTTCTTTGGGAAGATGTACTCGTGTTGCATCTTGGGGGAGGCGACCGCTTTCCCAAAATGCATTAGCACCTTGGATGCCATTTGACGGAGCCACTGCTCTGTAAGGCTGGCCGGTGCAGCGATGAGAATGCGCCTGGCTATTCCTGAAAGATAGAGGCAACGGAAGGCCAAACCAGCTTCGATGGTCTTGCCCAGACCTACTTCATCACAGAGCAAGTACGAGTAAGGCCACGTCTGGACGAGCCTTCGGACGACCACCTCTTGATGAGGCCACGCTTCCACCGGAGCTGTACTGAGCCCTACAAACCGTCCTCCAGGCATCTTAGGAGCATCGCGCAAGACAAAGAACCTAAGTCTCTCCAGGGGTGACGGAGTGCTCGCTGCGCTCGTAGCGGGGCGAGTCCCGTCGATCTCAATCGGCACCGTTACTCCGTCAGCGATGCGAATGAGTCGCTCACGAACCGCATCCGGAAGGCGCTTAACCGCCAGATGAGGAGCCTCATCATTCCATAGCACTTCGAAGTCGCGTTGCAGTCTTTCGGTCTCCAGAAGGTCACGTCCGCCCCTCCAGCTGCAGAACACGGTAACATTTTCAAAATTGTGCACCAGAGCGGTCTTGGACTCGTTCAGCGATCCTGAGCCACAGATGCTGTCGCCAAATGCGTCCGTCATGACAAACCATTTCTCGTGAAAATAGCCATCGTCACCGGCATCAAACGGAATTGGTTCCCTCGTCTCCGCATGCACACGAAAGGCCACACGCAACTCCAGGTAGCCATTGGCTACCATCCAAGCCAGAAGTGTTACCCCACGACGGACATCCTCAGGCCAAGCCTCCTTGGCTTCCAAACGCTCGCCGAGTCTGCGCGAAAGACGCTCTTGATCACCGGCCAATACAGCCCGGACGTCATCGGGATCAAGATCGGCCCCGACAATCAGGCGCATCTTACCATCACGCCCGACAAAACCGGAGAATCCTTGAGAAGCTGCCGCAAGTGACGAGGATCTGAAGTACCCAGCTACCCGGTCATAGGTCTTGGCCAAACTCAACGCCGGGATGTAGAAATCATGGAGCAGATCATCAGGTTTGTCGTCTTTGGAGATCGATGAACTCCGATACGAATACTCCCAACATCGAGAGCGAAATCCCTGCTCTGCAGCCGTACTCTCGTCAGATATGCTTCGCCTTTGTTGCATGAGCCCATCACCTGAGTCCGAAGAGAAGTGCTTCCGCTTCCCTCTTCAGGTCTTTATCGGCGATCTCCGCGGCCCAAACAGCCAACAAATCCATTATGACCCGTATAGTCCCACCGGCATGGCGCTCTAAATAGGCACGGGCAACGGGGACATCGCCCTCACGGTAGGCCAAAAGTACACCGTGTAAAATGTCCCATTCCGTTTGCGGATCCTCAATGCGCTTCGGGTGACGCTCTTCAGGCTTCACCAACCGCAACTTAGAACCGCTTCGCACCAAGGGTGCATGATACCCAATCTCTTCGTCATCTCGAGAGCGTGAGCTTCCCTTGCGTTCGTCATTAATGCCGATCATGCCGTCTTGTACGGTATATCCCGCATCGCGCCCCTCAAGGCTGATATTCAAGGATCTGGAAAGGTTGAGTGCTTCATCATAGGCGAACTCGCCCATCCCGAAAATTCCGAACAGCGTCAAAGCCATCGCAGTCTCAGCCTTGAGATCGTCCACTCTTAGCCTGCCGTCGGTCAATCTCTCCATCTGATACTGTGCTACAACCGCACTGGCTTCGTTCATAGCCCGGATGGGGCTAACCATCTCGTCCCCGTCATAGACAGGCCAGTTCTCGGAAAGCACCCGTAGAGCACGCCCGTAGCTGGCAACCATTTCATCGACCGAATTCAGCCTCAGTGTTTGAAACTCTTCCAACCCTTGTCGCACCGCTTCACGGACGCGCCGAGCAACACCTGTGCCGCCAAAACCCGACCAGGTGGCGGGAGCCTGATGCTCTGTATCGCGCTTACGACAGGTGAGGAAGATGGAACTGACAGCAGATGCCATATCCATCTGGTGAGTTGACACTGCGGATTCGGATTCTACCGGCATTGAAGAGGTGATAGTCCACCCACTCTCAATAAGGGAGCGGGTCAAAGCCTCCCACGCGTCCTGAGTCTTATGTGTGAACATGACAGTCATGACCCCGTCGCCTTTTAGAACCCGCGAGCATTCAGTAAAGATCTCTTTCATCATGCGCTCGTACGTCTCCGTGGCCGCCTTAGTAGAACCGTCCCGCGCGGGGTTAGCTACGGCTTCGTTCTGTTTATCAGTTAGCCGCCGGCGGAAGTACGGGTAAAGATCACCGAGTGTCCTGCGTTGCCAGACGTAGAAATAGTCCGAAAGCTCAGCGTACTGGACGTTATTGTAATACGGCGGGTCTATGCATATGAGGTCAACGGATCGATCCGGGAGGTCTATACTCGCCGCCGTACCACAGTGAATCTCCACCGGTAAATCGCAATCTCTATATGTATAATGTACCAGTTTGACCAATTCGGCTATTCCGCGATAGGCATCAAGAACTTGAGAGAGACCCCACGCAACACCCGATTGGGGACCGGTGAATATCATCTCACCAAACGTCCATTTCAGTGAATAGTCATGACGACCAAATGTTCCCTTTATTATACCGCGGGTATACTCCCATCGCGTCTGTTTGCTGTTGTAATCCAGGCCTTTGTCAATCACAAACTGCAAGTATGTAACAATCGCTCTGCCACGTTCTTTACCGTGTTCAGCAAGTATCTGCGGTTTCAAGCGGTTCAGTTCCTCTACCAGAATGAGATGACCCAGAAGCTGGCGTGGTGTAAACATGTCACACCAGCGTGTCATGCCAACGCGAAGAGGTTCGGCCGTCTTGTGACCTTCAGGAGTCACCCTCCAACGGCGACGCGACGAAGAGGTCGCCAATCTCTGACACCAACTTGCTTCGCAGTGCCGAACCCCATTTTTCAACATCCGGTACAAGATCTAACCCATAGCGAGTAGGGTAGTCCAATGTAGCATGCAATATTACAGCTGCCACAGGATTCAAATCGTTAGCTATCACCCTATGACCAAGCCGTAAAGCCTCGAAAGGGATGGAGCCACCGCCAGCAGTTGGGTCCAGAATAGTAACTTGTTTATCTGGTGGTAGAACGTGACAAGGTGCCTTGCTAAACGCCCGAGCATAGCCGTATTTGTCATCTGCCGTACGTATTCCTTTTTCATTTTCCCAGGCAATACGACGGTTAGCCCAGTCTGGATCTGCGGCTACTCGGAAAACGGGTAGTGTGTCCGGTATATCATCATGATCCGGAATCAGCACATTCTCACTAGACCAACGCTTGATCACCGGATCATGGCGCAAAGCAGGATCATCATGCACGAGACGATCAATCAGCGTTCTGTTACTAGAACGCCGCTGCCTTTCTCGCTCCAGCGCTCGTTGCACCACCGCATCCACCGGTAACACTTCTTCCCCACTGGGAAGAGTCACAACCCGCTCAACCAGCGTCCCCGTCAACACCCACCGAACCCCGTTCACATCCGCCTGTACCTGTTCAATGCCGAGTTGGCGCAAGAACCACTCCGTGTCGGTATCAGCTGGTAAGAGCGATCCCAAAATAGCGGCTCTGCTCGGCGTTAGGGGACGACGCGCCCACCAAACGTGAAGACGGTGTGTAGGCGGTGCTGTTCCAGTGTCACGCTCCCGCCGCGTCTCTGCACCCACCTGGTGGCACGGAAAACCCGCTTCTATAAGGCGTACATCGTTCTTCGGGGATGCTGCCGACATCTGTTAGAACCTCCCTTTACAACTGCAACCGTTCAAGCATGCGCACAACGGCCTCATCTCCCGGCTGGCCCCCCAACATGATTCGCATGCCCGCCTGGGCCCATCGATTCGCTTCGGGACCGAATTGAGTGGAGCGGGTGAGCCAATAATGCGCCTCTTCCCTACTAAACCGCTCCACGCGCCGGGCGATCAGCTCCACGCGATCGAGATCCCTCAATCGCTCTTGCAGCTTGAATATGAGGGCGAGTTTAACTCCCGCCTCGTCATCCAACGGAAGGTTGCCACGAAAGTCTATGCGTCCGTTACCGATAAACCGCGACAGCTCCAACGGAATGCCCGCTGGATCGCAGACCTTACTGACAATCCCCCTAATCACGGGAAGGCATCGGCGAAGCGACGGTCCATAGATGAGGCCACTGTTGCGCAAGACTCTCCGGGATGCGGTTGTTGCTTCTCCCTCCTGTTGTTCCTCTATGTGGATCCTCTCCTTAATCACGACAACCGGAACGGGCTTTCCCGCATACTCCGTGACACGCAGAACCCACGGAGCCTCTCTGACCAGTGACCTGATACGCTTCTTATAAGCCTCTTCCAATCGAGAACCCTTATCTGTCATAGCTTCGCCTCACGTCCTACTCGTTCTTAAGCTCATGCACCAACGGACACCCATCATCAACAGCGCGTATCTCGATGTACCCATCTCGCAGTTCCGCATATTGCAGAATGGCTCCCAGCACCTCAAAAAGCTCTTCGAGCGCTTTCATCGACTGCGGAGTCACCTCATGCAGACGAACAGTCAACGTACCGCCGTCAGGAAGGACTATCTCATCCAGACCTAACCCGTTTATGGTCGTCTTGGCCCCTCTGCTGTAGATGGCCCCGAGGCGGTGCACTAAAGGTTTTAAGCGCTTCACAGCCTCATAGCCCGTGAAACTCAGCCGCTCTTCTCGTTCCTCTTCACCGAGTTCACCGAGCCAGCCTTTCCGTCGCGCCTCATCCCGCGTTAACAATACGTCGTCATCATCGGGCACATACCAGTCTGCGTCAGAGCCATGCATCAATTGCGGCTTCTCAAGCGGTTCAAGCTCCCCGCGATAGGCAATGAGCCAGCTGTCTTTTACAAGATCCTGCATAGCCCCCAGAATATCTTGGTCTGATATGCCTTCGTACCGTTCCATTAAGATACGAATGACATCATTCACACGAGCGACAGAGGCATGTCTCATTACCTCACCGATGGCCCGACGGAGATCCACTTTCGGTCGTACGGGATCCATCCAACCGCGTTGTTTTGTCCCCTGTACGGATATCAACGAGTAGTCGCCCTTTAGCAGGGTGACACTCATCGACACCTCATTCTTTTCGTAATAGAACTCCTCGGGCCTGTCGCTTGTACTTCCTCCCATACGGAAGACGCACCAAACACCTTTTTGGACCCCTGCACGTACGATCTGCTCCAAGACTTCGGGGCTCTCAAGCATGGGCCAATTGCGCAGACAGTAGAGGTTGTTCAACATATCCTGGAGGCTAATCACATCGCGATGCCTGAACACCAACTGCTGCATATTCATCAAGTCTGCCTGCGTGGTGTGCTGACTCGTTAACAGCTCATCGTTTTCAATGAGGGTATTGCGAATCAGTTCAAAGAATGGGATACCGCCTTCTCCGCCCGCAGTTCGGATATCTCTATGGATGATGCTACCGCTGGCAGACGCGTAGAAAAAGCGCGTGTAGGCCGTAGCCACCTGCGTCAACAACGCGTTCTCCCTTTCACTTTGACGCTGCCTGAAATCCGAGGTTTCCAAATGCGCCGGATTAACACCGTAGCGCTGCGGATCCTCGACAAGGAGTCGGATCGCACGTACTTGGCGGGCAAGTTCCTCAAGTCGCTGTCTAGCCTCAGAAAGACGCGTTGGATGCTCTCGATGCAGCTCAAGCTGCTCTATGTCTTTTTTAACTGATACCGTCTCGGGTACTAGAAGTATAACGGTGTTCTGTTGAATCCGAGGTCGGTTGGAACCGACCGTGGTAATGATGGCCTCTACATCAACGCTTTCCGCATGTGGCGGAACCACTCCGAGAATCGGTCTGTTCTTGCTATCCGGCACGTGCTCAGGAAGCAAAACGTCGTGCTCCACGTGAAATGACCCGCTGCCTTTGATGATCTTCCTCGCCGTCCCGTTTAGCAAGGCGCGCACGTCTTCTGTTCTGATGGAGCGCCGAATGCGCGCCAGGACACTGTTGATAGTAGGCTCCTCACTGGCGAAGTACTTCCCTAGGTCGAAGCGCAGATAGAACGCACTGGCAGAGATCTCCTCCAGCGCCGTTCTGACTTGAGGTGGTGTCAGACCCGGAAAAGACGTAGCAAACAACGCTTCGGACTCGGTCAGCCCGAGAATATTCGATTCCACTCCCTCAGAGCGCCCAACCAAGCTATGTAAGAAGACGGTCTTCCACGTGTACTCGTACATGGGAAACCCTTGAGGATGGGGGTTTCGCAGGTCAGCCATTTCCGCGTTGCTGCGACGGCCCTCAAGGGAACCAGTATCCACACTCCCCACGTCAGCGTTGAGTACAAACATGAGGTCAGAGCTGCCGGTACGACCCAGAATCTCGTTCACGACTCGATCCGAGCGCAAATCGAGGTGGCAAGCATGAATCATAGGCACAGCCTGCTTCTTCTCCCACAGACTCCTCACAGCCAAAGCAAGAACTCTCAGCACACCGCGTGTTCCTTGGAAGTTCTCGGCAACGGCCAACTTACGATTGAGAAAATCCACCAGCGTAGGATGGAAAGGATAGGTAGCCACCATCCGGTCACGAAAATCCTCGGACGATGCCTCGTCAGGCAACGACTCCGAATTACGCCGGTACATCTGCATGTACTCATCTGCCACCGCTCGGGCCACTTGACGATCAATGGAGACAAACAGGCGCTTCGCTAAGACGGATGAAATCTCCGTTCCGTGCACTGGGATTACCTGCACGGCATCACGGGCCACTACACTGGCCACACTGCGAACCGCCCGCTCTCCAATGCCTAGAGCATCGTCTTCGCTAACCTTCTCACCCCGAACCTGACTGATGAGCTGCGCAAGGCGTTCCGTCTGCCTGGCAAAGGCATCTGAGGCACTGGCTAAAGTGAGCACGATAGCAATCCCCGGATTGTTCCTCGCATAGCCATGCAAGGCCATGAGAAAGGCGCTCAACTGACTCGCTCCGTCAGACCGCGCCGCGTCAAGACGAGCAGCATATTGCGCCAACTCATCCAGCATGATCAAAGCTTTGCGCCCACCCAAAACCTTGTCGAAATAGGTCTTGCCCGGAGCGGCATACGAGGAGGCCTCTGCCTCGACTTGAGAGTAAAGCTCCTCGCCCCCCATCTGATAGGCAATCTCCCCCCACAGCGTGTAGGGAACCAGCGACGTGCCCTGGGGTTTGTGAACCGGGATTTCGTCACCGGACACTCCAACCACTGCTACACTTCCAGGCTCGGGCAGCAGACTGCTGTCGATAAGGTCGGCGGTTACATCTTGTAGCTGACGCCCTTTAAACGCGATATGCGTACAAGCAATAAGGGTGTGTGTCTTTCCTCCACCGAAAGCAGTCTCTAAGCGGTGAATAGCCGGGACACTGAAGCTACCGGCTATACGGGCGAAAACCTCATTTAACGTTGTGCGCATCCCCTGGGTCGGGTAGGTCGCTTCACTAAAAAAAAGCCTGGCATCTGTATAAACATCGTCCAGCCTTCCGCTCCCGGTGCGATAAAAATCGATAATAGGAGAAAGCGAGGCCGTAAAGACCTCAGGGTTGAACGTACCGGCGAGAATCTCTCGCCTAGGCTGACAGACATCAAGAACGGATTGCATCGCATGACCTCCTTGTCTGTATCGACGTGGAGTTGACGATTACATAGCGTAAGCAGGTTCATCCGCCCCGCCGCAATACAGTCTGCTTGATGACAAGGGCTATGTCATCTTTCGTCAAAGAAGGTGAAATTCCTATGATGTGGGTGTGGGAAGTCAGCACTTCCGCAGCCTGTCACAAATAGAGCATTATCCGTGTATGTGATGTCATGACTCGAGTCGAGATGCGGACGTGCCAGTGTGGGGATTACTGCTTCGCGGCGAAATATCGCTTCAAAACAGCACCCCACTCCTACGGGCCTGAACGTTGGCCACCAAACCCACGGCTGTCAGATTGACTATCATGGCACTGCCTCCGTAGCTGACGAACGGCAGCGGAATACCGGTCACCGGCATGACGCCGAGAGCCATGCCCACGTTTTCGAAGACGTGAAAGGTCCACATGGCCAACAAACCGGTGGTTAGAAACATCCCATAACGATCGTAGCTTGTGGGCAGTCTCCTCACCGTGTCCAGGAAGATCAATAGGAACAGCCCGAGAAGAATCACGCAGCCGACAAAACCGTTTTCTTCAGCGAATACCGAGAAGATGAAGTCGGTATGATGGGCGGGCAAAAAACGCAGCTGCGCCTGTGTTCCCCTCAAGTACCCCTTGCCGAAGAAGCGGCCTGCTCCGATGGCGATTGAGGACTGGATGACGTTGTAACCGGCCCCGAGGCGATCAGCCCAGGGATTGAGAAAGATCAAAAGCCTCAGCCTCTGATAGGGACGCAGAACAAAATGATACGCCAGGGGGAGTATCGGAATCACTACGGCCGCCATCGTGCCAAAAACCCTTGCCGGCACGCCCACAACAAACAACATGGCCATCAAGATAAAAGCGAACACCAAGGCCGTTCCCAGATCCGGTTGTAGGATCACCAAGCCCAGAGGTACGGCAGCTGAAATCAATATGGGCAGAAAATCGCGTATGCGCTCAAAGCCACCCTGGTGGCTTTCCAGCTGATCAGCCAGAACAAATATGAAAGCCAACTTGGCGAATTCAGAGGGCTGCAGCTGAAAGGCACCGAGTCTGAACCAGCTTTGAGCTCCACCGGCGCGGCGGCCTATGAGGAGCACTAGCAACAGACTGCCGACGGCGGCCCAATAGAAATGCCTCGTATAAAGTCGATAGATATGATAATCAGTTCGAAAGACGATGATGGCCCCGACCGTGCCGATAGCGACGGCTATCAGCTGTCGTTTGACATAGTAAAACGGATCGGACGTTGCATGACGGGTGGCCGAATACAGAGTGAACAACCCGATACATAGGATGGCCAATACCCCGCCAACCAAGATCCAGTTTATCCGCTTCACAAGCCTCTTTTCGACTATGGCCATTCCAGTCTCCCCTCAAACCAGCGCTGATAGACGCTTATCTCATCGCGGCTATCCATTCCGCCTCCTCCCCGATAATCGACGCGGTGTCCTCAAATCTCAGGTCGGGATAGTTCCTTTCCGCCCAGCGCAGAGCCCACTCGCTGGTGAATAGTACTGCCAGACGTCCGAAACGATCGAACACGCTCACGCTGTCCCGACTCTCCAACAGCTTAGGGTCAACATCTCCTTGGACCCATCGAGCCACCTGATACGGAGCGGGTTCTAAGTGGGCATCGACACCGTATTCATGTTTCAAGCGGTAGTGCATTACGTCAAACTGCAGCGCACCCACGGCGCCGACGATCGTATCGGTGGCCCCCCATCCCGCCGGGCGAAACAGCTGAATCGCTCCTTCTTGCGAAAGCTGAGCCAATCCTTTCACCAGCTGTTTTCGCTTCATAGCATCTTTCAATCTCACCGTAACAAACCTCTCCGGGGAAAAGTGCGGAATGCCTACGAATCGCATGGTGCTTCCCTCAGTGAGAGTGTCTCCAATCTGAAAGACGCCCGCATCAAACAACCCGACAATGTCACCCGGATAAGCCTCCTCTATCAGAGAGCGTTCCTGGGCCAAAAACTGTTGAGGCTGAGAAAGACGGATCTGCCGCTGGGAACGAACGTGATAGGCATTCATACCCCGTTCAAAATTCCCGGAAACGATGCGAATAAAGGCAATGCGGTCCCGGTGGGCCGGATTGAGATTGGCTTGAATCTTGAACACAAAGGCGCTGAACTCGCTGTCCGTTGGCTCCACCCAAACGCCATCTTCAATTTTACGCCCCAACGGAGGCGGTGCCATGCCCAAATAATGGTCGAAGAAGGATTGCACACCGAAGTTGTTCAGCGCACTGCCGAAAAAGACCGGAGTCAAATCGCCCTTATTCACCCGATCGAGATCCAACGGATCCCCGGCCACATCCAACAGACTGATCTCTTCCACAAGCGTATCGTGGGCTTCTTTACCGAGCACCTCACGCAGCGCGTCGTCTTCCGGTTCGATTGATATCATCGGCACCCGCTTTTCGCCGTGACCGATATGTTGATACAGTTCACATCGCCGATGCACTCGGTCGTAGACGCCCTTAAAATCCGATCCCATGCCTATGGGCCAGTTGATCGGAGTGGAGCGAATGCCTAAGACCTCTTCGATCTCCGCCAACAAGTCCAAGGGCGGCCGACCGTAGCGATCCATCTTATTGATAAACGTAAAAATGGGCAATCCCCGCCGGCTGCACACCTCGAAGAGCTTGCGTGTCTGCTCTTCCACCCCGTTGGCCGCATCGATAAGCATAACGACACTGTCAACCGCCATGAGCGTCCGGTAGGTGTCCTCACTGAAATCCTGGTGTCCAGGGGTATCCAGAAGATTTATGGCATAGCCCGCGTATTCAAACTGCAATACACTCGAAGTGACCGAAATACCTCGCTGCTTTTCCAGTTCCATCCAATCGGCTGTAGCATGCCGTTGCGCCTTCCTAGACTTCACTGCCCCGGCCAAGTGAATCGCCCCACCGTAGAGCAACATCTTTTCGGTGAGGGTCGTCTTCCCGGCATCGGGGTGAGAGATAATGGCAAACGTTCGCCGTCGAGCAATCTCCGACGGCAGTTCATGATCGACCAAATGCGGATCCACCCTTCTGCAAAAACACGCGCTGTTGTCAGTCTATCACTAACCCGCTCCAACAGGAAGAGCCGAGCGCCGTCATCTCAAGGCGCTCAAGAACAGTCTCTTCCAACGGCGAAAAAAGCCGCGCATTCTCTGTTGTGACGATGATCAGAGAGCTAATCATCGAGTAGGGTGACGCTCGC
>LSQX01388938.1_pt1 | contig 71055 bp, 83 predicted proteins | sample 654561 | NCBI WGS metagenome assembly LSQX01 (sample SAMN04489861, study PRJNA283612) | anaerobic digester metagenome | isolation source: 4 biogas reactors fed with cattle manure at either 37C or 55C with and... | place: Denmark: Kongens Lyngby | collected 2014
AGTCACAACCTCCCGCGCAAGTGCTTTTTGTGCTGCACGTAAATGTGGAGCTGTTTGCATTTCTTTCTCAAGCGTTTCTATTTCTTCTTTTGAAAGGAATGTATAATATTTCAGGAACCTGACAGCATCATCGTCGGCAGTATTTAAGAAGAACTGATACATTTCATAAGGAGTTGTTTTTTCCGGATCAAGCCAGACTGCTCCACTTTCGGTTTTTCCGAATTTAGTCCCGTCGCTTTTTAGGACTAGTGGCATAGTTAAAGCGTAAACTTTAGCTTCCGGGCCTTCGATTTTGCGGATCAAATCGACTCCGGAAGTGATGTTCCCCCATTGGTCCTGGCCCCCGATCTGCATTTCGCAACGCAATTCCGGATGCTGGTACATTTTCAGAAAGTCGATGCTCTGCATGATCATGTAGGAGAATTCCAAATAGGTGAGACCTTCTTCCAGCCGCGATTTGACGCTTTCCTTCGCCAACATCACATTGACGCTGAAATGGCGGCCGTAATCACGGAGCAGGTCCAAGGCTTTCATTTCTCCGAGCCATTGGTAGTTGTCCATGCAAAAGGCGGTTTTGTTGTCTATGGGAAGGAAACGTTCGATTTGCTTTCTGATAATACTACTCCATTCGCGGACCGTTTCTTCATCATTCAAAGCTCTTTCCGTTTTCTTTCCGGAAGGATCGCCCACCAAACCGGTTCCGCCACCGACCAAAGCGATTACTCTGTGACCAGCACGATGAAATCTCATCAGAGTGATGATCGGCACTAAGGACCCGATATGGAGACTGTCCGCGGTCGTGTCAAAACCGCAGTATAAAGTAATCGGCTTTTCTTCCAGCCTTTTTTCCAGTTCTTCTTCATTGATGACATCGTAAACGAGGCCACGCCATCTTAACTCTTCCAGTAAAGTCATATTTCCTCCTTCTGTTAACTATTATAAACAAAAACGTCCTTAATATTTAAGGACGAAACCGAATAGTCTTGAGAAATTAACCCCATTTCCAAGCAGAAATCACGCCCGGTCATTCGTTCCTGGTCGATTCGCGCCAAATAATCTGATAATCAATCATGACGTTCTCATTCGGCCTGCCGGAAATTTTGCCCGTCATTTGCTCGGTCAGGTAAGCCATCGCTTTCGCACCGATTTCATAAACCGGGGTGTCGACGCAGGTCAGTTTCGGATTGGACAAAACCGCATAGCGAGTGTTCTGGAAACCGATGACCTGGAGCTCGCCGGGAACCTTATACCCCATTTTTTGAGCGACGTTCATGAAAGATATTGCAATTGAATCGCGAACAGCCAAAGCGACCTCGGGAGCGCCTTTGGATAGTGCTTCCTGAAAGTCCTTTTCGTTGATATTAAGATCTCCGCTAGTATAAATGATGTTTACGGGCAAATTAGCTTCTTCCATTGCCCTTCTGTAGCCCTTTTCCTTCATGTCATTCACCGTGTATTTATGCTCGGTGGAAATGAACATGATGTCTTTGTTCCCTCTTTCGATCATGATCTTGGTGGTCTGATAGGCGGCGTTTTCATAATCGAGTCCGACGCTTCCAAATTCTTCGCTCGGAGATAGCTGGTTGACAAAAACTACAGGAACGGGCGTGTTTTTGATGCCGGAGACCACTTCCTGCGTGACCTCATCATTCATCAACAAAATTCCGTCGACGCTCGACGCGACCACTTCGCCCCAAAAATCCTTGTTTAAGCCGGACTCTGTGATGAACAGACGCAAAGTATAGCCGTATTTTTTTGCACTGTCATCAATACCCTGGATCATTTCCGCAACCGAAGCGCGGGAAATCCTGGGGATGACGATGGCAACAGTCGTCGAACGCCTGCTGGCAAGCCCTCTCGCATTGGCATTGGGTTTGTAGCCTTTTTCCTTAATTATTTTCAAGACTTTGTTGCGAGTGGATTCCTTAACTTTTTCAGGATGGTTCAAAACTCTGGACACGGTCGCAAGGCTGACGCCCGCAGCGCCGGCAATATCATAAATTTTAACTTGTTGGCTCATCTATCAATCACCTTCTTTATATATATTCTACCATAGCATGAAAATATTTTCAACAATTTTTACACAATTTCTTTTATATATCTGTCAATGTTTCCGGCGCCCAAAAACAACAGGACCGTGTTCCGCAAATTTTTGAATTCTTTAATTTTCTTTTTTCGGAAAACGCGTGCTTCTGGGAAAGAATCAAAGACCATTTTCTCAAGATTTTTGTTGTTTGCTTCTCTCTTGGAAGTGAATGTTTCCGCAAGATACAGCTTCACTCCCGAGAAGACCTTCCTGAACTCGGTTTGGAGGGCAAGCGTCCGTGAATATGTGTGGGGTTGAAAAATGACAATCAAATCCTTGTTCGGGTATTTTTGTTTGATGCCCGCCAGGCACATCTCAATTTCCCGCGGATGGTGGGCATAATCGTCGATGATGACATTGTCGTGATAATGGTATTCTTCCATTCTCCGCGAAGGGCGGACATAGGTGGCCAGTTTTTCTGAGACTTCTTCAAACGATATCCCGTTTAGGAACGCGACGCTCAGAGCCGCGAGAAAATTAAATACCATGTAGACCCCGGTAAAGGGAAGGAAAAACTTCCGAACATCTCCCAGATGATTGATTTCTATTTGAAAACCCTCGGCAGAGGCGTCCAAAATTTTACCGCGCAAATCCCCGTCAGCAAGCCCGAAAGAAAAAATCCGGGGATGTTTTATTTTTCTGCAGTTTTCGTCGTCAGCATTCACAATAACATTTTTTGCTTTCGCGGCTGCTTTTTGGAAAGAATCCGCAATCGCTTCCACATCCTTGAAAAAATCCGGGTGATCTAGTTCGATGTTGTTGATAACAAGATAATCAAAATCATATTTCAAAAAATGATTCCTGTATTCGCACGCTTCAAAAATGAAATATTCATAATCCTTATCGGCTCCTCCGCTTCCGTCGCCAATCAAATAGGCAATTTTTTTGTCTTCGAAGAATTTTGCGACGAGGCTCGTCGTCGTCGTTTTTCCGTGCGTTCCGGAAATTCCGATTTTGGTGTTTTTAAAGAAATTCCCCAGAAACTCATGATAATAATAAAGTGGGAGCCCTTTTCTCAGAATCTCTGCAACCTCCTCATTATCTTCCCGATAACAGGAGCTCGCGATGTATGTTTTGCCGGCCTCGATGTTTTTCTTATCAAACGGAAGAATTTTGATATTTCTATCCTTTAATTTTTTTGTAGTAAAAAAATCTTCGGGAACGTCGCTTCCCGTCACACTGTGCCCCAAATCGTGCAGAATCCCCGCGAGCGCGGACATGCCGGTTCCTTTGATGCCCACAAGATGGAATTTCTCCATTGCTTCACCTCGTATTATACTATGACCGCAAACAAAAATGGGCAACAAAAAAAGATGGCTTTCGCCATCCTAGAAAACAAAATTACCGTTTTTGAAGATCTGGATTCTTTCCCCTCCATGGGTGATGCCGACGACTTCCATGTCTTCGCTTCCAAACATAAAGTCAACATGAGTCATGCTCTTATTATAACCCTTATCGATCAATTCTTCTTCTTTCATGCCGGTTCCGCCTTTGATGTTCATCGCATAGGCATTTCCCAATGCGAGGTGGCAGGAAGCGTTCTCGTCAAACAGGGTGTTATAGAAAAGAATGCCGGTGTTGGAAATCGGGGAATCGTGGGATATCAGAGCGACTTCGCCCAAGCGGGAACTTCCCTCATCAAGTTCGAGCAGGCCTTTCAGGGTTTCTTCCTCACTCTTTGCTCCGAATTCTACGGCTTTTCCGTCTTTAAAAACCAAATAGAAGTCTTCGATGAGTTTTCCTTGATAATTCAAGGGCTTGGTGGCAACCACTTTGCCGTTGGCGCCGTTCCTGTGGGGCATTGTGAAAGTTTCTTCGGTGGGGATGTTGGGGCAGTAGGGAATGCCTTTTTGGGTAGTTTCTCCTCCTCCCGCCCAGATGTGCCCTTCCACAAGCTCAACTTCGAGATCTGTTCCAAGCTTATTTTTGAAATGCAATTTCTTGAAATTATAATCATTCAATTTCTTGTTGCGCTGGGCAAGTTTTTCAATGTGTTCCCGCCATTCCGCCACCGGATCGTTGCTGTCTGTGACCCTGGAAGCAGAAAGAATCGCATCCAAAAGGCGTTCGAAACTATCTTCACCTTTACCGAACACTTTCTCGGCCCAGGTTTGCGTGGGATAAGAAATCACGCACCACTGGCTTCCGTTCGCCATCAAATGTTTCTGGTAAAAATTCAGATGTTCGTAGCTTGCTTTGCTTGCAATTTGTAATTTTTTGGGATCGACGTCTTTCAAAACCCCGGGCGTCGGAGCTGAAATCGAAATCACCGCCGCGCCCCGGTCGACGACATATTTAAATTGCTCGACGACATAATCGGGAACCTCCGCAATCACTTCTTCGCTCGCATAAGTGAAATATGTTTTTCTGATCAAATCGTCGTTCCATCTCACCATGACATAGGAAGCTCCGGCCTCATAAGCGGACTCCACCAATAACCTCGTAAACTCAACGCATTCAACCGGAGAATTGATCATTAAAATTTGGTCCTTTTGCAGGTTGACTCCGACTTTAACCGCCAAATCGGAATATTTTTTAAATTTTTCGTTTTTCATAAAATCCTCCTTTAAAACTCTAACAATATTATATACATTTTTCATGCTTTTTCCAGAAAAATAAAAAAAGCGGCTTTCCCGCTTTTTGTTTAAACTCTGCGTTCTTTGATTCTTGCAGCTTTGGCAGACAAGGTGCGGATGTAATGAAGTTTGGCCCTTCTCACTTTGCCGTAGCGCAAGACCTGAATGGAAGCAACATTCGGGGAATGAACGGGAAATGTTCTTTCCACGCCGATTCCGTAGGATATTTTGCGAACAGTGAAGGTTTCACTGATGCCGCTTCCCCTTCTTTTGATTACCAAACCTTCGAATGCCTGGATCCTCTCACGGTTCCCCTCTTTGATTTTCACATTCACCCTGACGGTGTCGCCGGGACGGAATTCAGGAATGTCATCGCGAAGGTATTCCTTGGTAATTTCTTTAATCAATTGTTGACTCATTCGTTTTCACGCTCCTTCTTCCGATGCTCATGACTATTCTCCGTGAAATAGCAGCGGAACACCGTGCTTTTTAACAAAAGTTATTATACTATAATATCAAAAAATAAGCAAGACAAATTATTCAATTCCTGCTTGGCAGGATGAACATTCCCCGGTTTCCGGAACAAAATCCTTACCTTTCAAAGCGACATAGCGTTCGTATCCGCCCTGAAAATAATGGATGTTGCGGTAACCGGCTTTTTTTAGTTTTTCCGCCAACAGATAAGCTTCATCTCCGCCGTCATCAATGAGAATGATGGGTGTCTTCTTTTTTGCGATCAAAACCAGTTCTTCGAAAATATCTGCGCTTGATTTCCCTCCGCTCCTTGCGCAGAAGAAACCGGGTATTCGTTCTTGGAGGCAATCTTCTTCCTGCCTCAGGTCGTATTTAATTGCATTGCTTCCGGATCGCGCCAAGAGTTCATCAAAGGGTTTCAGATCTTCATCGGAATAAACCTTGATGCTCTCGGATGCGCAACCGGAAAGGAAGAACAAAAGCAGGATGAAGAACTTTTTCAAAATTCCTCGCCCCGTTTGATCATATCCAAAAACCTGAGATCTTCTTCCGTGAGTTCCGCCTTTTCCAACAAATTCGGTCTCCGCAAATACGTCAACTCCAAAGCCTTGAAACGTCTGTACTGCCTGATTTTTTCATGGTTTCCGGAAAGGAGCACTTCCGGGACCTTTTTACCTTCGAATTCTTCCGGCCGGGTATATTGGGGATATTCAAGCAGGTAATCCGTGAAACTTTCGCAGGCGGCGGATTCTTCGTTCCCGAGAACGCCGGGGAGCAGGCGCGTGACGCTGTCAATGACAGCCATGGCGGGAATCTCCCCGCCCGTCAAAACGAAATCCCCGATCGAAACCTCCTCATCGACATAATCAGTAATCCGAAAATCGATCCCCTCATAATGCCCGCAAAGCATTATCAGGTGCTTTTTTTGGGAAAATTCCCGGGCTTTTTTCTGCGTGAAGAGATTTCCTGTAGGGGTGAACAGTATCTTGTGGGCGGATTCATGGCCTTCAATGCTCCTCATGCAGTCCAAAATGGCCTGCAAACCAATGATCAGACCGGCACCCCCGCCGTAGGAGTAATCGTCAACCCTCCCGTGTTTGTTATCGGAAAAGTCGCGGAAATTGTGAATGCGGATTTCGATGATTTCTCTTTCCGCGGCTCTTTTTACGATTGATGCGTCGATTCCGGAAAACATCTCCGGAAACAGCGTCAGAACATCAAATCTCATAGCAACCCCTCGATTGGAGTCAGGATGATTTTGCGGTCTTCCAAATCTATTTTTTTGACGAATTCGCTGACAAAGGGAACCAGGGCTTCTTTTCCGTCCTCTTTTTTCAGCACGAGAATCCAACCTTGGGGAACTTCCAGCAAATCCCGAACCGTGCCGATGCTTTCACCATTTTCCGAAATCGCTTCAAGCCCGATCAGATCCTGATAATGGTATTCATCCTCGGCCAGGAGGCCGGGATCCAATTCTGCATCGGCAAATACTTCCGCATGGAGATAACTGATAACATCGTTGATGTTGTCGATGTCGTTAAAAGTGATCAAATCGAGCCCTTTATGTTTCCGGTGAGAGTTGATCTTTATCGGAAACATACCCCCCTCCAATTTCAAATAACAAGTGTTCCCGACCCGGAACCTTTCTTCCGTAAAATCTGAATCGGAGAGGACCTTAACTTCCCCTTTGATTCCGTGCGTGCCGATTATTTTTCCAACCATGATGTATTTCATTCTTTAATCCTCATTGCTCTAAGGGAATTCAAAACGGCAATCAATGACACCCCGACATCCGCAAACAAAGCCAAATAAATCAGAACATAGAAAAGCGGACGCAGGAATGTATCGACCAAAATTGGTTCGAGAATTGCCAGAAATAGAACGGCAAACTTCACTGCCAAGGCAAGGATGATATTCTGCGTGACAATTTGCTTTGTTTTCTTGGCGATTTTTGTAATTGTGGAAAGCTTGGCAAGGTCGTCCGTCATCAGGACGATGTCCGCGACCTGAATGGACGCGTCGCTACCGAGGCCGCCCATGGCGATGCCCACGTCTGCGCGGCTGATCACCGGCGCGTCGTTGATGCCGTCGCCGACGAAAGCTATTTTCTGCCTCGGATTTTCCCTTTTCAGTTCGCTGATTTTTTCGACTTTATCCAAGGGATTCATTCCGTAATAATATTCGTCGATACCGAGTTGGAAAGCGACGTCTTCCGCAATCTCCTCGGAATCGCCCGTCAGCATGATCGTTTTCGAAATGCCGGCTTCTTTCAGGCTCGCGAGGGCAAGTGCGGCGTTGTATTTGATTTCGTCCTTGATTAAAAAATAACCTTCGCATTTTCCGTCGACGGCGATGAAGAACATCGAGCCCGCCCCATTCACTTCCGGAACTTCTATTCCCTGTTTTCTTAAAAACTCATCCTTTCCGACCGCTATTTCTTTGCGATCGACGATGCAATTGATTCCGAGCGTCGATACTTGTTTTTGCGATTGCACGCGTTTCGGATTGATCCGCCCGCTTCCATACGTTTCCACAATCGATTTCGCGATCGGATGGGTGGAACAGGTTTCCGCATGCGCAGCGTATTCCAGGAGTTCTTCTTCCTTATATTTTCCGAAACTCACGATTTCATTCACATCAAATCTGCCGGTCGTCAGCGTCCCGGTTTTATCGAAGACGAAGGTCCGGACATCGGTCAATGCTTCCAGAAAATTGCTTCCCTTGACCAATATCCCCCTGCGGCTGGCTCCGCCGATGCCCCCAAAGAAACCCAATGGAATCGAGATGACCAGGGCGCAGGGACAGGAAACGACCAGGAATATCAAAGCGGTCTTGATTGATTCTTTGAACCCTGTCTGCCAACTCAAATCCCCGAAGATGAAGGGGATTGTGACCGCCAAAACCATGGCAATGCCGACGACGATCGGCGTGTAAAAGCGCGCGAACCTGGTAATGTAATTTTCCGACTTGCTTTTGAGGCTGCTGGCATTTTCGACCATGTCCAGCACTTTCGAAAGCATGGAATCATTGTAATTCTTGGTAACTCTTATTTTTAAATTGCCGTTGACATTGATGCCGCCCGAAAGTACGCTGGAACCCGGTTCCACTTCCGCATGCAAACTTTCCCCTGTGAGAGCGGAGTTGTCGATTTCGCCTTCGCCTTCAATGACCACGCCGTCAAGAGGAATCCTTTCTCCGGGTTTGACGAAGATGATGTCCCCTTCAACAACCCCCATGGAATCCATCTGCACAAATTCCCCGTCCACCAGGACGGTGGCGGATTGGGGTTGGATGTTGATGAGATTGGCGATAGATTTGCGGGAATAATTGACCGCATTGAGCTGCAATAGTTCGCCAATTTTATAAAAGAGCATCACGAGCACGGCCTCGTCATAGTATTGGATCAAAAGAGCCGTGATCGTGGCCATCGTCATTAGGAATTTTTCGTCGAAAAGGCGGCCGGATTTGATGTTCTTAAAAGCCGCGTACAGTACGTCCCCGGCAATTAGGATGTATGCGGAAACATAGGTTACATATATGATTGCCTTTTGGACGAACGAACCCGCAAACCCCTCCAACTGATTCATCACGCTTTTGATGATGAAACCGAGCAAAAAGATGACTACGCCCGTGATGAAATAGGAGACGCGCGCGCGGTCAAGCTTCAGATTGTAGTCAATTTCTCTTTTTCTGTCCTCTTTTTTGTGAACTTTGATGCCCGGATCGACCATCTCCACGACATCCTGGACGCGCTTGACCAAATTGTCGGCCAGTTCCCTGTCGGCCGTTTCAATGATGAAACGCGCGGAAGCAAAATCAACGACGAGCAATTCATGGGAAAACCTTCTTTTTGCAAGCCGCTCGATTTTTGCCGCGCAGTTTGCGCAATCCAAATTTTCCAAAAGCAATACTTTTTTATAGATTTCTTTAGTTTTGGTTTCCTTAATCTCTATGTTCGGATCGACTGATTTGATAACCGACTTTATCACTTCGGCATCAATGTCGACGGTCTCCCGGTTGAAGAAATCGACATGGAGAACGGAGGAATCGGGCACAAATCTGAAAGCGCCCTTCCGAAAACGACTGTCTAGATCTGCTTCTATTTTTCTGACATGCTCTTCTGTTATGTTTTCAAGGTGGAATTCCTTCTTTAAACCGTTCATAACTCACACGGGAAGCATGGAGCCTCCTCTCCTCTTTTTTACAATTTCCCCGTCTGCAGACGGAGGGAAACCAGAATTGTACAAGCATTCATAATTATAACCCAGGGGAATGAAAAAAGCAACACCGGGACAACCAAGAAAAAAAGTTAGCTTGCGCTAACTTAAAATGAATCGACTGAAATTTCGACTTTCTTGCCGCGCCTTGCGCCGCAAGCATAGGCTAGAGTCCGGATGGAATTGATGATGCGCCCTTTCTTGCCGATGACGCGTCCGAGATCCTCCGCATTGACCATAATTTGTAGCACGACTTTGTCTTCTTCTTCCGAAAAAGTCTTTACGACCATGTCTTCGGGATAAACAACCAAGGGGTGAACCATGTCTCTGACCAATTTTTCGTAATCCATTATCATTTACTCCTTTTCTTTGAAAATTTTTTCATAATGCCCATCCTTGAAAGCAAGGAGCGCACGGTATCAGTCGGCTGGGCGCCGTTATTTAGCCATTTTAACGCCTTCTCTTCATCGATTTTTATCGTATTCTCCTCATCAAGAGGATGATAAGTGCCGACGATTTCGATGAAACGTCCGTCACGAGGAGATCTGGAATCTGCAGCCACGATGCGGTAGTAAGGACGTTTTTTGGCTCCGAATCTCTGTAATCTAAGTTTTACAGCCATAATTTTCCCTCCTTCTTGTCCGAATAATTATACCACAACAAAAAAACACTGTCAAGCAAAAATGCTTAACAGTCTTATTGGGAAGCGAGATATTTGATCATCGCCCCGGCAAAATTGACCTGATTTTTCAATGATTCCAAACGGTCGTACGTGGTCATTTTCAGTGCTTTCTTTACAACCCTCTCAAATTCCCGAAAATACATGGGATCAAGATCGAGATAAAAATACCATTTCGGGTGCTTGCGTAAATAATCCAAATAGTACTCGTTGGCATAGAGTTTGAAAATCACTTCGTCGCGCACCTAATCCCACCATTCGTCATAGGGTGATCTAATATATGGAGTCGGCCTGCTCTTGCCGCCGAAACTCTGCAAAATCTGAAGAAATTTTTGCGCGGTGTTCAAAGTTCGGTAAATGCTGTCGGGATTGAGCTTTTGCAGGGCGCCGACGATGTTTCTGATGCTCTCGAGATTGATGTTATTGTTGCTTTGGTTAGTTGCCTGATAGGCTCTCCAATCGGGGTTGTCTTCGCCGTACAAAACCCATTCTTCGTAAATGCTTTGCCAGGTTCTGGAGCCGTTCCTCACCTCGTCCCGGAGTTTGGGATGTCGGTTAACAAAACCCCTAAATTCATCCAAGCGTGAATTCATACTGCCACCTCATTATAATTTATTAAGGATGGGCAAATTAGGTGCATTCTTTTTTTAAGATTTCGATTTCTTCGGGATTCAGCTTCCGGAAACTGCCGGGTTTCAGGTTTCCAAGTTTCAAGGGCCCGATTTCCGTCCTTACCAAACGGGTAACGACTTTTCCGGCAGCTGAGCACATTCTTTTGATTTGATGGAATTTGCCTTCGAAAATTGTAATCCTAGCTTCATTTTTAGAGATTATCTCAAGCTTTGCTGGGAGGGTTCTATATGAATTCCCGCGCCCGTCCGTCAAATCCATTCCTTCCCGAAACAAGCTGATGTCCGAATCCTCAAAAACCCCCTCCACTTGCACATGGTATTTCTTCGGAATCCGATATTTGGGGCTTGTGAGCCGGTGCGCAAGCTCCCCGTCGTTCGTCAGTAAAAGCAACCCTTCGGAATCGGCATCGAGCCTGCCCGCGATAAAGAGCTTGTGTTTTTCGAAGCCTGACAGCAAGTTCATTACGGAGGGATGGACTCCGCCCCTATGTGAAGAAAGGTAACCCTTGGGTTTATGCAATAACAAATAAACCTTTTCCTCATATTCCAAGGTCCCTCCCCGGTAAGTGATCTCGTCACTTTCCGGATTAATCTGAAAGTCGCCTTTCCGAACGACGGAGGAATTGACTTGGATCTCGCCTTTTCGAAGCAAGGTTTTTGCTTCGGATCTCGTCAAATTCAAGACATGGGAAATGAATTTATCCAAACGCATAATAATCACCTTTTAGAAGTTCCCGCCATATTATAGAATTAGAAAAGGAGGATGGAAATGTTTAGACCTTCCAAAAGACCTCGGGGCATGTTTGGCGGAATGGGCCCGATGCAGCAACAGCAATACTACGGCCAGTATCCGGGAGGAATGGAGCAGGAGATGGGCAATCAAAGCTCGCTCTATCCGTCCATGCAATTTGACAGAATGCTCTTTGAAATCAACGAAAACCGCAGGCGGATAAGCAATCTCAACCGCCGCGTAACGCGTTTGGAGAATTATCTCCGCATCCGCGACAATGATTCGTTCGAAGAGGAAATGAAAATGCCCGATGAGTTTTCAATGTAAGTTTTTGACCGTCCGGTAAATGGAAACCCCGCATTTTTCATACAGCATCCTGTCGTATTTTTTTTCAAGGGTAATGCTGTTGATGATGTTGCGATATTCGTTATATTTTTTGATCAGGACGTCTTTTTTGATTTTCTTGGTTTTCGTATCTTCGATCAACCTAAAGAATTTCACTATTTTTACAATCTCTGCAACTGTAAACAACTCATAATCAATGTCGTAAGTTTTAGTTTTCATCTCATACACTCCATTCTTTATTTTACCACAGTTTTTCATATTAATATAGGTAATTACACGGTTGCAAAAGTCTATAAAATCATATTATGAAGTGAATAGAAAATGGAAGGAGGCACAATGATGTACGGTAGCTATGGATGCTATGGAGGCGGCATGCCCTGCGGCTTCGGCGGAGGGTACGGCTATGCCCTGATACTGGTATTATTCATTCTCTTGGTAATTATCGGATCCGCTGGCTTTGGCCGATTCTAAATATCCATTCATGGAAAAGGAGCAGGAAGCTCCTTTTTAATTGCAATTTATAGTGGTTTATGGTAAAATTTTTTAGAGGTAAAATTATGCTCACATACCAGGACATTATCAAAGAAGACGATCCCAGGCTCAGGCAGAAATCATTGCCCGTGACCCTTCCGCTTGCGGAGGAAGATTTGCAATTGCTATTGGCAATGAACGAATATCTGGAAGCGGGCTATGATGAAGAAAAGACGGAAGCCTGCGGAATCCGCCCCGGAGTCGGACTGTCCGCCGTGCAACTGGGGCATTTGAAAAAAATTATAGCCATCTTCGCCTATGACGAAAAAGGGGGAATATTTCATTACGGGTTCATAAATCCGAAAATCATTTCCCATTCTGTCGAAACGGCGTATCTCCCAAGCGGAGAAGGTTGTCTTTCGGTCGACCGTGAAGTTCCCGGTCTTGTGCACAGGCCGCGCCGGATTAAGGTGCGCTCCCATGTTTATGATTTTAAAGACGGAAGCTTGAGCGAACGCGTGTTGGCCTTGGAAGGCTTCCTCGCCATCGTTTTTCAGCACGAATACGACCACTTGAACGGCATTCTTTTTTTCGACAGAATCGACCAAACAAACCCCTTTCACATTCCCGAAAACAGCAGCCCGATTGTTTTCAAACAGGAAGAGTAAAAGAGGCCGAAGAAGCCTCTTTTCTTAAATCAAAAGAACGGTTGCGGAAAGCAGGACTTGTCCCAAATAATAAAGAATGATGTTGGCATATTTTAAAATCCGATACCTCCTCACGCTCTGGAAATAAAGGAAGGAAAGAAGGAAGTCGGAAGCTGCGAAAGAGACCGCTCCGAAAGCAACAAAAATGCTTACGGGGTTGATTCCGGAATAAAAAGTTCCGAAGGCGAAGGTCAAAAAAACGGAAGAAATGAAGAGGTAGGCGTAAGAGAATTTTTTTGCCTTTCCGAAATTTAACTTTTGTTTCCGAATAAAAACCAAGGAAAGCAGCAAGATAATTACTGCCAGCGGCAAATAGACATAAAAAGGAAGGCCCGCATATCTTTGAAAGGCAAAGGAATAAAAGATATGCCCCAAGGAAAAAGAGGCGATTCCCAAAGCCAAATGCAGATGCTTGCGTTTACGGTCGAGCCTTTGCAGGCCGAGAAAAAGATCGCCCAAAATGCCCATGCCGAGGCCAACAATGATGAACCGGGAATAGTCGGAGTTTCTGCTTTCAAAAACTGCGAGAAAAGCGAACAGAAACAAAAGCAGGCTGGTCATCATTTTCAATAAAAAGACAAGTTCTTTTTTCAGCCGAAAATAAAAAACGGTATAAACCATCCAGGAGAGGATGAACAATCCTAAAAAGATGAACATGAAATACCTCCGACTTTCATTCTAACATTTTTGATTTAGAATTTTGTCGTTTTATGAAGCCGAATCTTATTAATGCTTTATATATTCCATCCCGGTCGACCGCATCGGTCACATAATCGGCAACTGCCTTGGCTTTTTCAGTGCCGTTACCCATGGCGATGCCCAAACCGGCGTCTCTCAGCATTTCGTAATCATTGTCTCCGTCCCCGAAAGCGACGATGTTTTCGAGCCCAATCCCAATTTTTTCCGCAAGCATCTTCATCCCTTTGCTTTTGGACGAAGATTTTGGTAAAATATCATAACCGACATGGAGCCAACGGATAAACTGCAAATCCGGGTGTTTTCGTCTCAGTGTTTCAACTTCTTCTTCGTTACAAAAACACCAGGCCTGATAAACTTTCTTTTGCAGGTGGTAGTTTTTGTTTAACGGGGGCAAGTCCAACCGCAGTTCGCAGAAAAAGCGGATGATCTCTTCGTCTATTTTCGAAATTGCCTCGTCATCACTCCCCTGAAAACCGTAAATGATGTTCAGTTCTTCCATGTCCCGGACAAGCCTTTCCAAAACATCGCCTGAAAGCGGCTCTTCGAAAATCACATTTTCTCCGTCGAGGATGTAACGCCCGTTGATCAAAACCGAATACTTGATTAAGGGCATCAATTCTTCGATCGAATAGAGCATGAAACGCGCTCTTCCCGTCGCAATGCCGATGTCTGCAGTTTTATGCAATTCCTGCAGGGCACGCAGAGCGCTTGCGGGAACTTCATCGTTTGCATTATCAAAAAGAGTTCCGTCAATGTCAAACAAGAACAATAATTTTTCTTTTCCCATACCGATTTATTGTAGCATAAAGGTACGGATATCTCAAGTTACCAAATTAATCTTATTTTTCAGCGCATAATATTTTTCAAATTAGAAAGGAGATACTATGGCAAACAGAAATAAACGCCAGCTTCCGCTTGCGGAAAGGTTCAAAGACAACAACATCAAAATCTTTGCCTTGGGCGGGCTCGATGAAGTTGGCAAGAACATGTATGTTGTTGAATGCGGGGACGAAATCATCGTCATCGACTCCGGAATCATGTTTCCGGGCACCGGTTTCGGCGTTGATTATGTCATTCCCGATTATACATATCTAAAGAACAACGAAGAAAAAATTGTGGGGCTTTTCATCACCCACGGGCACGAAGACCACATCGGAGGCATCCCGTACCTCCTCAGAAGGGTCAGGATTCCGAAAGTCTACGCAACGGGAATCGCCGTGAGTTTAATCAAAAACAAGCTTTCGGAATTCAGGAACCTTCAGATTAATTTTGTTGAGTACAACCACAATTCCGTCTTTGATTTCAAAAATTTCCAAGTGTCCTTCTTCAGAACCAACCACAGCATCCCCGATTCTTTCGGAATCGCCATCAAAACCCGTCTCGGTTACATCATCCATACTGGGGATTTCAAATTCGACTTCACACCACTTTTCAAGCACACCGAATACGCAAAGCTCACTTCCTATTCCGAAAAAGGCGTGCTCTGCCTGCTTTCCGACTCGACCAACGCCAATGTCAGCAAATTTGCTGTATCGGAAAAAAAGATCGGAGAAAGCATCAAAACAATTTTCGGCCAAATCAAGGGAAGAATCATCATTTCCACTTTCGCCAGCAATGTCCACAGAATCCAGCAGATTGTTGAAGCGAGCGTTGAACATGGCAGAAAAATCATCGTCTTCGGCAGGAGCATGGAAAAAACCGTCAACGTGAGCCAGCAGTTGAATTACATTCAGGCTCCCCCGGGCACTTTCATCACCGCCAAGGAATTTCCGCATCTGCCGCCGAACAAAATCACGATTTTGAGCACGGGCTCCCAGGGCGAACCTTTGGCGGCGCTCTCCAGGATCGCGGACGGGACCCACAGGACGATCAAAATCATCCCCGGGGACACCATTGTTTTTTCATCCTCCCCGATTCCCGGAAATCAGGAAGCGATCAACCGCACCATCAACAAACTCTATCGCGCCGGCTGCAACGTAATCGTCAACAGCCCCCTGACTGACACGCACGCTTCCGGGCATGCGAGCGAAACGGAATTGATGATTATGCTTGCGCTCACGCGCCCGAAATATTTCGTTCCCATCCACGGCGAGTTTTCGATGCTTAAGCGGCACGCGGAACTGGCGGTTGCGACCGGCGTCAAGCCAGAAAATTGTTTCATTTTGGATAACGGCGAAGTCCTTACCTTCTCTGACAACAAAGTCGCCATCACGCACCGCGTACAATCGGGCGATGTCTACATCGATTCCAACAACTTTGACATCGACAACAGCATCATCAGGGAAAGAAGAGTGCTTTCCGATGATGGCATGCTGGCGGTAATCTTTTCTTCCCACAAGTATAAACTGAACCGGGAACCGAACATCGTCAGCCGCGGTTTCATCTATGTAAAGGATTCGGGCGAACTTATCGAAGACATTTCCGAAAAAGCCAAAACCATATACAACGATTACTACAACCGCACCAAGAGATTCCATCCCAATCACGTCATCAACATCATCTCCAACGAACTAACCGAATATATTTATGAAAAAACCGAAAAGAAGCCGATGGTCGTGCCGATCATCATGAATTATTAAAGCCGAAACGAAAGTTTTTGCTTTTTTATTAAAAAAAGCCGGATGATAATCCGGCTTAAAAATTAATTTTCACTAAAAACGATTGCCTTAAAAATCCGAAAGATTTCGCGGGCTACCAAAGCGTCTTCAAGAGCGTCATGACGCTGCGCTTCAAAATCGTTTCCGCTCATTTTTTGGTAGGTGCCGAAAAGCCCCAAATCAGTCTTCAAATTATAATAATTCTTGATGATTTGCATTAAATTAATATACCTGCTGCGGATGTCGAGCGGTCGCAAACCGTTCAACTCAAAGGACTGCTCTATGGTCAAAATGTCGTTTCTGCCCCAAGCGATAATCTTCACATCTTCTTCTTCAAGAAATTTCTTCAGAAGTTTGTAAAACTCCGTGTAGGAACAGGCATGCTGAAAATCTTCCCGCGTTTTGGAAAGAAATTTTAGCGTTCTGGAGTTAAGGGAATATTTTCTTTTCGGCTTAACCAAGGATCCGTCTTCGAAAACCAGATTCCCGTTTTCGTCTTCCAAAACCATCCCGTATTGGACAATTTCAGGAATATGGACCATGGTGTTGCGGTACGACGGTAAGGAATATTCCAAATCCAAAAACAATTTTTTCTTGATTTTGGAAAGCAGGCTTTTGATGCTTTTTCTGATTGTGCCGATATTATAATAAACTTTTTTCTCACGGAGACTGCTTAAAACTATTTTATTGAAGTGGCGGATTTCATGGCAATAAAAATCGCCGCATTTCTTTTTTCGTTTGTCTGCCGTGACGAAGATGTAGGGATTGTTTACAAAATAAGGTCCGAAATCGCGAAAAAGCTTCCTGGACATGTAAAGGTAAAATATTCTCTTAACCCCGTCAACTTTTACAACCCTCTGCTTGGGGAATGTTTCTAGGACTTTGCCATAGAGATTCATAATGTTCCTTTCAATGCTATTTATCGAGTGATAATTCTTTAATCCGAATCAGTTCTAAAATCGCTTGGCTCCTTCCTTTTACGCCAAGCTTCTGGATGACATTGGAAATATGATTTCTCACGGTTTTTTCGCTTATTCCCAATTTTTCAGAAATTTCTGTCGTATCATAATTCATGATTAACAGATTGAATATTTCCCGTTCCCTATTGGTCAAAAATTTTTGCGCGTGCATGCTATCCCTCCTATAATTATCCATAATATAATATGCACAAAAATATAAGAGGGTCACAGCACAACTTTTAATATTTCATCTATTTGTTCATCCGTGAATTTATGCTCTTTTAATTTTTCTTTCAAATTCTCCTGATTGGACTCTCTCAAAATCGACAATATCAGGTTTCTCTTGACTTTGCCGATGCCTTTGATGTTTTCCAATCTCGATTTCAAAGCTTTTTTCCCGTGGACAAGATGGTGGAAAGCAATCGCATAACGGTGGACTTCTTCCTGAAGATTGGTGAGAAAAATGAAGAGATTGCTTTTCTTATTGATGTGTATTTCTTCGCCTTTAAAATGGAGATAGGAAGTGCGGTGTTTTTCGTCCTTTCCGAGTCCGAGCACGGGAATGTCAATTTCCAATGCCTGCAAAGTTTTCTCCGCGGCAGAAACCTGCGGAGCACCCCCGTCCACGATTACCAGATCCGGGAAGGGCTTTCCTTCCCGTTTTAAGCGCCCATATCTTCTCGAGACAACTTCGATCATGGTTTCGTAATCGTTCGCTCCCCAGTACCTGACGCGGTATTTGCGGTAGTTTTTGCGTTCGGGAACGCCGTCCACGTATTGGACCATGGCGGAAACGCTGCTCGTTCCCTGGAGGTTGGAGTTGTCGAAAGCTTCAATGACATGGGGCGTTTTGATCTCCAAGAGCTCGCCCAATTCAATCACTGCGCCGAGGGTGCGTTCGTATTTCAATTCTTCCCGCTTGATCAACTCTTTCATTTTTGCTTTCGCGTTTTCCGCAACCAGTTTCACAAACTCCCGCTTCTGCCCTCTTTTGGGAATCGTTATTTTGTTTTTCAGTTCTTCTTCCAGCATCGAAACATCGACATCCGGAATGATGATTTCCTTGGGCACGGGGTTGTTATTCACCAGGTAGAACTGCGCCAGAAAATCAACGAACATCTCTTCCGGGCTTCCCATGATTTCAAAAAGAAAACCGCTTCTTTCGGCCGTTTTCCCGCTCCTGATGTGGAAAACCTGGATGCTGATGTATTTGTCATCATGCACATATCCGAAAACGTCAATGTCTTCCGCATGGAGTTCCATTTTTTGTTTTTCGCTGATGGTTTCAAAATCTTCGATCAGTTGCCTGTATTCAATCGCTTTTTCATAATTAAGTTTTTCTGCCGCTTCGCGCATCAATTCCTCCAGTTTGCGTCTCTGCTCCTTGATGTTTCCTCTCAGGAAACTGTTTATTTCTGCAGTCATTTCCTGGTAAATCTCAGGTTCAATTTGGTAGACGCAGGGAGCAAGGCACTGGCCGATGTGATAATAGAGGCAGACTTTTTTTGGAAGCACGCGGCATTTTCTCAAAGGATAAATGCGGTTAATCAAGTCGACGACTTCCCGCGCGGCATTCGCGTCGGGATAGGGGCCGTAGTATTTCCCTTTATGGCCGAGATTGCGCGTGTAAAAAATGCGCGGATAATCTTCATCGGTCAGGCAAATGTAGGGATATTGCTTGTCGTCGGTAAGCATGATATTGTATTTCGGCCGATGCTTTTTGATTAGATTCATTTCCAGAATAAAAGCTTCGGTTTCCGTCGAAGTGACGATGTATTCGAAATCATGCACGTTGGCAACCATTTTCGTCGTTTTTGCGTCGTGGCTGCCCGTGAAATAACTCCTCACGCGGTTGTAGAGATTTTTTGCTTTCCCGACGTAGATTATCTCTCCCTTTTCGTTCAGCATCTGATAGCATCCCGGCTTCTTGGGAAGAGTGGCCAATTTATCTTTTAATTTCATTCCTAACCTCAAAAAAGCCATATGTAATATGGCTTATAAATTAAGATTTTTCAGAATCGAGTCGATTCTTTCCCCATGCTCCAAGGATTTATCGTATTTAAAACGCAGTTCGGGAACTTTTCTGATTGCAAGCGCCCTGCTCAGGGCCGTGCGGATGAAACCCTTGGCATCCTCTAAATTTTTAGAGGTTGCTATACTTTGCTCTTCTGTTCCCCGCACAGTATAAAAGACGGTCGCTATCGACAAATCAGCAGTCAGTGACACCTTCGTAAAGGTTACGTATTTCAGACGGTCGTCCTTAATTTCGGAAACAAGAATGTTTCCGAGTTCCCTTTCGATGGCTTTTTCCAATCTTTCCTGTTTGTATCCCATGAACATCACCTACTCGACTTCTTCCATCATGAAGGCTTCGATGATGTCGCCTTCTTTGATGTCATTGTAATTTTCAATCGTTATGCCGCATTCCAAGCCAGCTTTGACTTCACGCGCATCTTCTTTGAATCTCTTCAAGGAAGCAATTTTGCCTTCATAAATGACAATCGAGTCCCTGAGCAAACGCACTTGGGCGTTCCTCAAAATAATGCCATTGGTGACATAACAGCCGGCAATCGTTCCGATTTTCGATGCTTTGAAAGTCTGCCTGACCTCGGCTTGGCCAAGGACTTTTTCTTCAAACACGGGATCGAGCATGCCCTTCATCGCTGCTTCGATATCCTCGAGAACTTTGTAAATTATGTTGTAAGTGCGGATTTCGACCTTCCGCTGTTTTGCATAATCCGAAACGGAACCGGTCGGACGGACGTTGAAGGCGATGATGACGGAATCCGATGCCACAGCCAAATTGACGTCGCTTTCCGTGACACCTCCGACGGCAGCTCGGACCACATTGATTTGCACGCCTTCGACCGATACTTTTTCAAGCGAACCGACAATGGCCTCGATTGAGCCGTGCACGTCGCCTTTAATGATCAGGTTAAGTTCTTTTTTGTCGGAACTGAATTGTTCAAAAAGATTAGCGAGTGAAATGGATTTGCCGACGCCCATATCCTTATCGAAGGCTCTCTGCGCCCTTTCTTCCGCAACCAATCTTGCGGTTTTCTCATCTTCGAAAACCATGAAACTGTCGCCAGCAAAGGGCACGCCGTTCAAACCTGTGATTTCCACGGCTTTGGAAGGTCCGGCAGATTTCAACTGAGCGCGGGTTTCGTCCGTCATCGCCCGGATTTTTCCGTAGGTGTTGCCGACGACAATCGGATCTCCGATTTTAATCGTTCCGTTTTTCACCAAGAGAGTGGCCACAGGGCCCCGGCCCTTGTCCAATCTGGCTTCCAAAACGGTTCCCATTCCCAAACGGTCCGGATTGGCGCGCAGATTTTCCATCTCCGCTGTGAGAATAACCATTTCCAAAAGCTCGTCGACGCCATCGCCGCGCAATGCGGAAATGGGAACAAAAACCGTGCTTCCGCCCCATTCTTCCGGAATCAGATCGAGCGCGCTTAACTCCTGCTTGATTCTGTCCGGATTGGCATCCGGTTTATCCATTTTGTTGATGGCGACGACAATCGGAACCTTGGCAGCTTTCGCATGGTCGATCGCTTCCCTGGTTTGGGGCATGACACCGTCATCGGCGGCAACGATTAAAACAACGATGTCGGTGATGTTGGCGCCGCGCGCCCGCATTTCCGTAAAAGCTTCATGGCCGGGAGTGTCGATGAATGTGATGATTTTGTCATCCTTCTTTACCTGGTAAGCGCCTATGTGCTGGGTAATTCCTCCCGCTTCGCTCGCCACGACGCGCGAATGCCTAATCGTGTCCAAAAGGGTAGTTTTGCCGTGGTCCACATGTCCCATGATGGTGACGATCGGCGGCCTGGGAACCAAATTGGCTTCGTCGTCTTCGATTACAAGCTCTTCGAATCTGGTAATGTCTTCTTCAATTTTGTCTATGACACTGTACCGGAATTCTTCGGCAATGATTTCAACAATTTCGCGATCAAGCGCTTGGGTTGCTGGCACCATATAGCCGAAACCCATGAGTTTGCGGATTACGTCCGCAACGGATGCGTTCATTTCCTCCGCAACTTCCGCGACCGTCATGCCGGGAACATAGGTCAGAACATTGTCTTTTTGGGCTCTTCTTCCATAATTGGACTTCCGGTCGCCCTTCACCTGCTTCTTTTTAACATGCTTAAGCCTTGTATAAACCCTGTCTTCTTTCTCGTATTCATCGTATTTTTCGTCATATACGTGGCGGAGTTCGATTTCTTCCTGCTCTTCTTCACGAGGCTGTTTGGCTTTTTCCTCCATCTTCGGTTTCGTCGCAGGTTTCTTTTCCGCCTTCGGTTTTCCTTCCTTCGGTTCCAGTTTGGGTTTAGCCTTAGGCTCCGCCTTCAATTTCGAGGGTTTCTTTTCGGCTTCTTTTTTCTCTTTTACTTCTTCTTTCTTTTCTTTTGTTGCAGGTTTCTTTTCCGCTTTCGGTTCCTGTTCCTTCTCTTCGGCTTTTTTCTTTGGGGCCGCTTTTTTCAATTTCGAAGGCTTGATGTCGACTTTATAGACTTTGCTTAATTTTCTGATGATATCTTGGGCAATCTCCGTTTCCAAATCCGCGACAATCCCGACATTGTCCAATTTGGTGAGGAGCTCTTCCGCCGGAACTTGTAGTATTTCCAAGATTTCTTTAACTTTCATGCATGGCACCTCCATTCAAGTTTCTCTTAAGGGCTTCAAATAATCCGGGATCGATCAAACCCATGATCTTGACCAGAGGTTTGCCCACTGAGCGTGACAACTCATCATGTGTAAAATCCAGGTTGATAGGGGTTTCGTAGAAATGGGTTTTTCTTTGGAATCTTTCAATGGTCTTGGGGGATGCGTCCTTCGCAACCAAGACCAGGGACAGTTTTTTTTGTTTCAACATTCTCAAGACTTGTTCTTCTCCGGTAATCACTTTCCCTGCTCTGAAAGCAAGCCCGAGTGTTTTCAGCCCTTTATTCAAGAGAATCACCGAGTTTTTCTAATAACTCCTCATATATCGAGTCGGGAACTGCCACGTCCAAATGTCTGTCGAGAATTTTTCTCTGCCTGGCTTTCGCGACAACGGCTTTTGATTTAGAAAGATATGCTCCGCGTCCGCGGGCTTTGCCGGTGTCATCAACCAGAACCTCTCCGTCGCTCGTTCTCACAACCCGAAACAATTCGCCCTTCGGATGTTGTTCCCTGGTTACGACGCATGTTCTCATCGGTATTTTCTTTTTTTTCATATCTTACCCCTTAACGTTATACGTAAACTCGATTCCTTCTTCGTTGGCAGCAGTTAGACTCTTGATGTCAATTTTCCAGCCGATGGCATAGGCCGCAAGCCTTGCGTTCTGGCCGTTTTTGCCGATTGCAAGCGAATATTGGTCATCGTTTACGATCACGGTTGCCTGCTTCGTTTTTTCATCAGCAATTACGCTCAGAACCCGGGCAGGAAGCAACGCTTCCGCTATCAGCTCCTCAGACGTGTCCTTCCAGGTGAAGATGTCGATTTTCTCGTCGTTCAGCATTTCGTTGATTCTTCGGATTCTCGAGCCTCCGGGGCCGACGCATGCGCCTTTCGGATCAATGTTGTCCGCCAAAGAGAGAACGCCGACCTTAGATCTGGAACCGGGGTCCCTCGCAATGCCCATAATTTCAATCGAACCGTCCGCGACTTCCGGAATTTCCATTTCGAACAATCTTTTGACGATTTCACGGTTGGTTCTGGTAAGGAAAATTTTCGGGCCCTTGGTTGTCTTTTCGACTTTGGTAATGTAGACTTTCTTTTCATCCCCGGGAAAGAATTTCTCTCCGGGAATGCTTTCTTTATCCGGCATGTGGGCATAGCAATTTTTTCCGACGTTGAAAGTGACGAAATTATTGCTGTAGTCAATTACCTTGGCGGTGATGACTTCACCAACCTTATCTTTAAAATAATTATAGGCATTTTCCCTTTCAAGTTCTTTCAGCCCACTGAGCAAACTTTGTTTGAAAATGGAAGCCGCCTTGCGGGAGAAAGAGTTGAGATGGATCTCTGTTTTGATTTCCGATCCGACCTTCGCCTTCGGTTTGATTTCCTGGGCGTCCTCAAGGGTTATCTGTCCCTTAGGGCCTTCGGGATCGATTTCGTCGACGACATATTTATATTCATACACTCTGATCCTTTTTCTATCAAAATCCCATTCCACTTTGATGTCTCCCGTATAGCCGCTGTTCTTGCAGGAAATCGCGATCGCCGTTTCGACTTTGGAAAGCACCTCCTCGATCGTCAAACCCCTCTCATAAGCAACGGCCTCCAAGGATTCGTAAAAGTTTTTGCTGACCATAATACCTCCTAAAATTTTACTGCAAGTCTTATTTTCAGAATATCCTCTCGGTTTATTTCAACGATCTTAGTCTGGTCTTTGATATCAGTTTTCAGAGTTGCTTTTTCGTCATCGAAAGCAAGAAGATACCCGAAGAGTTGTTTTTTGCCCATGATCTTCTTATTTGTCCTAATACAAATATATTCACCGATGGCCGCTTTTATCTCATCTTCCGTCCGCAACTCTTTTTCGATGCCTTCGGACGACACTTCCAAAAAATATTCGTCGGGAAAAAGATCGTATTTATCCAGTTCGTTGCTGATTTTCCGGTTCAGGGCAGCAGAATCGTCAATGCTCATAACCGGTTCTTTTCTCGCTATGATGCGAAGAATTCTCATGCCATATTCGCGCACGAAATCAACGCTGATGATTTCCATGTTCAAATCTTCAGCACATTTCGAAGCAATTTCTTCAACTATTTTTAATTTATTATTCATAATCCGCCCATCATTATTTAAAGGAGTGAGATACCTCACTCCTTAATTTTCCATTCCTGATTTTTATTATACCACAAAGTTATATTAATGTCAACGCGGAATAACATTTGTTTTTTAAGCTTTTCGTTCTTCCGGCTTGATCAAACTCAAATCAACATGGCAATAGCCGCCGGGGTTCTTATCCAGATAATCCTGATGATATGCTTCCGCAGGATAGAAACCTGCTTCCTGCGCCACTTCCACGGCAATCTTTTCGTGGTAATCTTTTTGCTTCTCCGAAATGAATTTTTCAATTATTGCTTTGTCTTCCGGAAGTCGGTAATAAACTCCCGTGCGGTATTGGATGCCTATGTCCGGACCCTGGCGGTTGATGCTGGTGGGGTCGATGATTCGGAACAAATGTTCCAAAAGCTTTTCCAAGGAAATGATGTTATCGTCGTAATGAATTTCCACCGCTTCCGCATGCGTTGCCTTTCCCGCCTTCAGATCTTCATAGCAAGGGTTGGGGATATTGCCGTTGACATAACCGGCGGCCGTCGCCTGAACGCCTTTCAATTGTTTGAAATAAGCCTGGACGCCCCAAAAACAGCCACCCGCAAAAACTATTCTTTTCATTTTTTTCTCCTTTTATTCTTCGATGTCGATGATGTCCCGCAGTTTGATGCCGACGCCGCGAATTTTGATTTTATTGACAGCGGGATCAAATTTCTCGATTTTTCCTTCGGCTTTGTTTAAGTAGCCGTCCCGATAGTAAGTGATTTTCAGGGTCTTTTCTTCCGCCAAAGCGTTTTGCATGATCCTGTTCATTTCTTCAATTTTGTCGGGCAGTAAAGTCGGCCGCGGAATCCTTTCCCTTTCGGATTCCGCTTCCTTCAGGGAATGTTTAAAACCCTCCAAAGCATCGAAAGCCTGCCATTTGCCGCGTCTTTCCTTACTCGGCATTGTGCCCTCCTATCAATTTGTTTCTTTCCAGAAGATTTGCTTTATCGGTGTGCGACACGGCCAAGTGCACCGCGTTTTTCCCGTATTTAGCTTTGATTTTCCCCAAAGCTTCATAAAGATTGCGTTCCTTCATTTCCCGCTTAGGATCGACAAAAAGATTCGTCTGCACGAAATCCTCATGGGCAAGCCTCCCGACCCGGACCCTAAGTTGTCTGATTGGCCTGTCTTCCACAAAATCATAATACAACTTCAAAAAGTTTTCCACAAGCACTTTCCTGCTGTTCGTCCTGCAGGGAAGCTTTCTTTGCCGGGAAAAACCTCCGCCGCCCGCGTTGGCGGAATACCCGACCGCTAGCGCGATCAGGCCGCAGGTGAGTTTTCTTGCCACGAGTTCGGTGGTGATGGCATCGACCGTCTCGATTAAAATGACTTCAAGATCGCGGTAATGATAATCCTCATACAAGATCTGGCCCCGGCCGAAAGATTTGCTTTCGGGAATGTAATTCCGCGCTTCCTGCACCGTTGTCCTCTCAATTCCGAAGGCATGTTCCAAAAGTTCCCGGCCGACAATCCCGAATTCTTTATCCAGTCTTTCCAAAGGCGTCCGCGCCAGATCCCCAAGATTTTTTATCCCCATCTTTTTAAGCCTTTTTTCAATTCTGCCGCCGATTCCCCAGATTTTTGTCAGCGGCTCGATTTTCCAAATCTTTTCTTTGAAAAGCTCCTGATCGAGATAGGCAATGCGGTCGGGGCTTTCTTTTGCGAGTATGTCCAAGGCAACTTTCGCCAGGAACATATTGTCTCCGATGCCGCAACTGGCCGAGATTTTTGTTTCCCGGTAGATTTTTTCGAGCATCTCTTTCGCTATCTCCTCGGGCCTTTTGTCATAGTATTTGAGATATGGCGTCAAATCGAGGAAGGCTTCGTCAATGCTGTAGACATGAATGTCTTCTTTGGATACGAAATCCAGATATATTTTATAAATCCGGGTAGAATACTCAATGTATTTCTTCATCCTCGGTTTCGCAAATATAATCTCCTCGTCCTTCGGAAGATCGTAAATCCGGCAGCGGGAAGCGACGCCCATGCTTTTCAATTTTGGCGTTACGGCCAACACCACCGATCCCGGACCCCTTTCCTCATCCGTAACGACAAGTTTCGTGCTGTAAGGATCAAGGCCTCTAAGAACGCATTCGACGGACGCATAAAAACTCTTCAGGTCGATGCAGAAAACTGTCATGCAAGCCTCCTCAAAATTATTCTATCACAAGTATTTTTCTTTGTCTATTTGAAAAAGTTTGAAAATAATTAATCATTTTTCCGACTAAATCTTCCCTTATTTAGTATAATAATTTCAGGTGAGAAAATGCATAAAATAAAGGCAAACACTCCCATTTACCGTCTGGTTGCGGAGCATCCAGAAATTAAGGACATCATGATTTCCCTGGGCTTCAAAAACATCGCCAATCCGGTGATGCTTAAGACTGCGGGAAGAGTGATGAATTTGAAATCCGGCGCCAAGCTGATGAAAATAGATTTTGACATAATCAAAGAAAAATTTTTGGAACATAATTTCCTACTGGAGGATAACGATGAGTGAATTGATTAACAACAGCGAATTTCGCCATAAAAAACTAAAAGAATTAATCAAATCCCTGCATGAAGGGAAGACAGTTGATGAGGTGAAGGAAGAGTTTCAGAAATACTTCGGAAATGTTTCCACAACCGAAATCTCGCAAATCGAGCAAGCATTGGTGAAAGAGGGCCTCCCGATCGAAGAAATCCAGCGTCTCTGCGACGTGCACGCCAGCGTTTTTGAAGGGGGTATTTCGGAAATACATGCAAAGAAGGACCACTCCCATATCGAAGGTCATCCCGTGCAGATTTTCATTGAAGAAAACAGGGCGATTGAAAAACTGATCGAAGAAGAAATCGAGCCGCTGCTTGACAAATTGTTGGCACGTTTTGATAACAACACCTATCTCTTGCTCAGAATCGCTTTTGACAAGCTTATGGAAATCGAAAATCATTATCTAAGAAAGGAATATCTCTTCTTCCCATATTTGGAAAAGCATGGCATCACCGCACCGCCCAAGGTCATGTGGGGTGTGGATGATGAAATCAGAGCCGAGTTGAAAGAAGTCATCGGCATGCTCAATTCCCCCAACATGGATCTGAAAACGATGCATGAGAAAGCGCGGGGAGCTCTGCAAAAGGTTAAGGACATGATCTTTAAAGAAAACAACATCCTGCTCCCGCTCATGGAAGAGACGCTCAACATGTACGAGTGGATCAAAATTGACGAAGGCAGCCCCGAATTCGGTAACACGCTTTATAAACCCTCAAGGAGCTGGAAAGTTGAAGAAGAACCAGAGAAAGAGGAAGAAGAGCCCGCAATCACGGGTGAAGTTAAATTCGACGCCGGAAGCATGACGCCGGAAGAGATAAACGCCCTCTTGAACACCGTCCCCTTTGACATGACATTCGTCGACAAACACGACAAAGTGAAATGTTTCACCCAAGGGAAGGAAAGAATTTTTGCCCGCCCGAAAAGCGTCATCGGCAGGGATGTCCACCTCTGCCACCCGCCCGCCAGTGTGGGGGTTGTGGAAGGGATATTGAGCGATTTTAAGAGCGGGAAAAAGGACAACGAGGACTTTTGGATTAGGCTCGGCGACAAATTCGTTCTTATCAGATATTTTGCTGTCAGGAATGCAGAAGGCAAATACCTCGGCACTCTCGAGGTGACCCAGGACATCAAACCGATCACCAAACTGAAAGGCGAGAAAAGGCTCGTTTCCAAATAAAACAAGAACCGCATCTGCGGTTCTTTATTTTATTGCTTGCAAAGCTTTTTTATTAGTGATGATGATTTTTCTCTGTCCGATCTGATGGATGTATTTCTTGCTTTCGAACATGGAAAGCCTCCTGCTCAAGGTTTCCTGGCTCATGCCGATTTGCGAGGCGAAATTGGCCTTCGTGGTCGGCAGCTCGACAACCCCAAACCTGTCCGCCATGCTGAGCAAAGCCTGGGCAAGGCGCCTGTCAACGCTGTAATGATTAATGCTTTCAAGCATGCTTTCCGTAAAATCCAATCTCTGGCTCAACTCTTCCATGATTTTGAATGCTATATCCGGGGACTTGCGGATGTGTTTTCTTAACTCTTCGCCGCTGATGATGCAAACCGCAGTTTCTTCCAACGCCTCCGCATAATCCCTGGCGGGAACATTTCTTAAAAGCGCTATTTCGCCGAGGAATTCTCCCGGCCCCATGATTCTGAGCACCTGTTCCTTCCCCGTTTCCGTCAGTCGGTAAATTTTAATTTTTCCGGAATTAACGACGAACAAACCGGTTCTGATTCCTCCCGCTTCGTAAATCCGCTCGCCCTTTTTATAATGCCTGTGTCTGATCAAGCGAAATATTTCTTCCTTTTCGCGTGCATACAAAGAGTTGAAAATCGGGACTGAATCAAGGCAATTGTTTTTTTCTCCGCAGTGGCAGCTCATTTTTCCCTCTCTTTTCAAAATCTGTTAATATTTTACAGGATTTGTTCAAAACGCCGTCAATAATTGTCAAGCAAATAATGAACGATCGTGGCATCGAGGTTTCTTAGATTTGCATAATTAAGGTATTTATAGTTCCTGTCGATAATCTGGCGGGTGATTCCCAGTATCAGGCTCACTTTCGTGCTGAAACCTTTCTTCCAATAATTTTCCCGAATCATGGGAAAACCATCCCCCTCCTCTTTTTGGTCGGGTTCGCTTGTTCCTATCAATTCCCCGTATTTTGCATAATCAATCTCCGGGAAAAGGTGGCTGTAAAACCTGTTGCTCGGCTTGTTTGATTTCAAATGTTCAAAATATTCTCTCTTGAATTTCAAGATGAGCGAAAGCCTTGCGATCATGTCGCTGTTTTGCAGGGCGCGGCAATCCGCAAGCAAGGGGAAGAGCAATTCGGAAAATAGTTGCACCAAATTGGCCTGTATCGTCGGGTAATCCCGAATCTCATTCCTCAATCTAAAAAATTGATTGAGGTATTGGTCGGTTTTCCCGCCGCTGTTCATGAGCAATCCGGCCAGCGGGTGATCCAAAGCCTCCGCTGCTTTTTCCAAAATTTCTTCAAGCCTGTTTCCAGAAGACATTCCGCCCCTGACTTCAAGCGGATAAAGCAAAACTTCAAGGAGCCTGTAATACAGAAAGGGCGCGGAGGGTTTTCTGAAATGGAGATTGAAACCGTTCCTGTCCGGCCTGCCGCCGATCAGATCCTTTCCTGAAAGCCTGTTCAAAAAATCAACGGAAGAAATCAATAATTTCTTGACAAGCAATGCGTCATCGGATTCTGTTTCTGCCGTCCTCACCAGCAAAGCATATTGTTTCATCTTCTTCACCGTTCATATTCTAACATTTATCAGAAAATAACGCAACAGTTTTGAGTTGCATAAAAAAAGCCGCCCAAAGCGGCCGCTTCCTACTCCACTAACGAAAACATGTCTTTTCCGACACCGCATTCGGGGCAGGTCCAATCATCGGGAAGATCTTCGAACGAAGTTCCCGGAGCAATGCCGTTGTCCGGATCACCCTCCTTCGGATCATAAACATACCCGCACACGTCGCATACGTATTTATCCATCTTGCAGCCTCCTTTCTGCTTGATTTACCGTTTCAGTCCAAATGGTGCATGATGATGCCTGCCGCGACCGCCACATTCAGCGATTCAAGTTCGGGCCGGATTTCAATTGTGACATTGAAATCCGTTTCCTTCAATATAGCGGTTTCCACGCCCCTGCCTTCGCTTCCGAGTATCAGGGCATAGCTTTCCATCCGCGGCACCTCACGCAAAGGCTTCCCGTTCAGGGAAGTTCCGATGACGGGGATGCCTTTTCTCTTAATGGTTTTTATCGCCGTCAATAAATCCTTTTTTATTACCTTGGTTCTGAAGATGGCTCCCTGTGTCGCTCTGATAAATTTGTCGTTATATATGTCGACGGCGCCGGAGCCGAAAACAAGCAAATCAACACCGAATCCGAGGCTGCTTCTCAAGATTGTGCCGAGGTTCCCCGGATCCTGAAGGCCGTCGAGCAGCAGGATGCGGTTCCCTTTTAAATCATGGTCGGGGAAAAATCCGCAAAGGCCGACAATCAGCTGGGGGCTGACGGTGAAAGCAAGTTTCTTGATTACCGACTCGCTCACCAGAACATTCTCCACCCCTTGTACAAAATCCTCTTCGCGGACAATGAAAACTTGTTCTAACAAACCCGCTGCTTTTGCTTCTCCGATTAAGTGGTATCCTTCCAAGAGAAACATCCGTTCCCGGTCGCGGTGCTTCTTTTCGTGAAGCTTCTTGAGTTTGCGGATAAAATCATTGTTAGGGGACGCAATCATTCTCATCAGAGGATTCTCACCAACATAATCACGACCGTGATAATGACTTCCAAACTATGAATCAGAAAAAAGATTCCGAAAATCTTCTTTTTGTTTTTGTCCTTCAAGAAGAGGAAAATAATCGAAGAAGCAACCAAGCACAAAAACGGAATCAGGAAAAGCAATGTATAAATGAGCCAGGCTCCGGTGTCCCAAACATTATAAATTATCTCGCCCAACCAGAGCGCAAAAAAAACGCTTAACTGCACCTGAATCAAAGTAAAGGAAAAAATGAATTGGAGCACGAAGTAAATTACCATCCAAAGCGGGATTATGTCCCATTTGCTTTTTTTTGAGGCTTTTCGCCAATTCCTTCTTTTTCTTTTTCAGCTTCCGGTATTCGGCGGATGATTCTTCCACTTCTTCCTCGGAAAGAATCTCTTCCTCTCGCTCAAAAAGAGCTTCTTCATATTGTTCGAAAATGGCGTCAAGCTCCTGAAGTCTCACGTCAATTTCGTAAATTTCTTCACGAATTTTTGCTTCCTTTTCTTCTGAAAGAAGTTCGTTCGTATTCTTGGCCATGTTCAAACCACCTCATCATTTTTCATAAGATATCATAACATATCTCATGAAAAAATTCTAGAAAAAAATAAAAGTGCTAACGAGTAGCACTTTCTAACTCTTTATCTGTTAGTTTGGCCTGAACCAGCGCCCAAACTGGACTGAGCCATCTTAACTAATCTCTTAGTAATTTCACCACCTACAGAACCGTTTTGACGTGCTGTAGCATCGGGACCCAACTGTACGCCGAATTCGCTAGCGATTTCATACTTCATCTGATTGATTGCATTTTGTGCGCCAGGAACGACTAATTTATTCCGGCTTCCAGAATTGTTAGCACCAAAAGAACTGTTCATTCTTTTCACCTCCGTTCGTTTCGCTATTATTATTAGCAAATTGAATGCATAATAACCAAAAAATTTATAAGAAATTGTTTCCAAGAAATTAAATTTTTGCGTTTATATTTTGAGGTGAAAAGATTTTTTTATTCTTAGATTTGAAAATTGTCTTTTTTTTCAAACAATGAAATTTTGTTTTTATAGCTGACCGAAATTCTTTCCATCCCTTCAAGGGCTTCCGAAAGCAAGCCGTCGAGTTCGCATTTGGCTTCCTGTGCCAAAACTTTCTGCAAACGCGGTTTGATAATCGGATGCTCAGGCAAAAACACGGTGCAGCAGTCCTCGTAAGGCCTGATCGAAATTTCGTAAGTGTTGATTTTTCTCGCAATTTTCATGATTTCGGCTTTATCATAGGTTGCGAGCGGCCTTAAGACCGGCAGGTTTGTGACTTCGTTGATGACCGCCAGGCTTTCAAGGGTTTGCGAGGCAACTTGACCCACGCTTTCGCCGTTGACGAGGGCTGAATAATTTTCGTTTCTCGCCAGCATATCCGCGATTTTGTACATCTGTCTCCGCATCAGGGTCACGGTATAAGCGGGGTCAGACTTTTGGTGAATCGCAGTTTGTATTTTTGTAAAGGGGCAAACGAGAAGCGCGATTTCTCCTTTAATGGTGTATTTGGAAAGCTCCGCAAGAATGTCAATCACCTTTTGGAGAGCCATGTCACTCGTATATGGAGGGGAAGCGAAATGGAGTGCGGTGAGTTCAATTCCCTTCCGCAAACAAAGATACCCGGCAACGGGGCTGTCAATCCCTCCGGAAAGCATCAAAAGTCCACGTCCCGACATCCCGCTCGGGAGCCCACCCAGTCCCGGCTCCGTTTTTACAAACACAAACGTCCCCTCGGGACGGAGATCAACAGAAAGCGTCATGTCCGGATGATGGACGTCGACCGTGAGGCCCGGCACTTTCGGAAGGATTCTTTTCGCGACCGCCTGGGAAATTTCAATTGAAGTCGCGGGGAAGTTCTTGTCGCTGCGGTTCGTTTCAACCTTGAAACTGAGGTTAATCTGCTCTTTTTCATAGTTAATCAAAGCGATTCCGGCGCGCGCAATTTCGTCATAATCCGGTTTCACTTCCAGGCAGAGGCTGTAGGAAGAAAGACCGACCACGGTATCAAGCTCTTTGATGACATTCCGGTAATCCTCACCGTTGAGGTAAATGTAAAAGCGGAAATTGGTGTTTTTGAAGGTCAGATTCGGGAATTTTTCCAATTTGTTTTTTATGTTGATGTTTATTTGTTTTAAAAAGTTCTGATAATTTTTTTTCTTTAAAGTCATTTCGCCATAGCGAACCAATATCAAATCATACATCTTTTGCTTTCTCCAAATTTTCTAATAATTTATCTATTTCCTGTTTGCTGGTCAGATGGGACAAGCTGACGCGAATCGAAGATGTCGCCAGTTCCTCGTCGTTCGTGAGGAAATACACCGCCCGTTCCGGTTTCTTGAGTTTGGAAGAGCAGGCGGAGCCGGTGGAAACATAGATTTGTTCCTTTTCCAGGAAGTGGACGACCGTTTCCCCGTTCTTCCCTCTTATTGAAAAATTGACGACATAGGGACTTCCGTTTTCGGTGCTGTTCAAAACGATGTAGTCCAACTTCGCAAGCCCCTGTCTGAGGTGGCGGTTCATTTCCAGCACGTGCCGGTAATGTTCCACGGTCTGGGGCAGGTATTTTTTCAAAGCCTTGCATAGGGCAGCGGCAAGGGCGACGCTGATTGTTCCCGGTTTGATTCCGAATTGCGCATCCGATCCGTGGAGAATCTTTTCGAGATCGATTTGCCTGCGATAGAGCAGGGCGCCGATTCCCTTCGGAGCGTAAATTTTATGGCCGCTTAGAGTCAATAAATCAAGCTCCTTGAAATCGAAATCGGGTTTGATCCTGCCCATTCCTTGGACGCAATCCGCATGGAGTTTCGCTTTTGGATACCTTTTCACAATCTCAATCACCTTCTTCAGGGGCTGAACCGAACCGATGATGTTGTTCACCCACATGACAGAAACAAGCACGGTATCCTTCGTCATGGCATTTTCCAACTGTTGTAAGTCGATCATGCCCTCGCTATCAATGTCGAGATAGACCGCATCATAGCCCTTCCTTTCCAAATCTTTGAACACTTCGTAAACGGAAGGATGCTCAATTTTGGTCGTGATGATTCGGCCGGAAGCATGCTTCAAAACGACACCATATATGCCTAGATTGTTGGCTTCGGTCGCGTTTGCTGTGAAAACGAGATTATGGTCGGGCGTTTGCAGCAATTCTTTAATTTCTTCGCTTGCTTTTTCGTACATATGATTGCTCATTTGGCCCAATCTATGAAGAGAAGTCGAATTCGCAAACAAATTTTTTTCGACCCGCAGATATGTGTCCAACACTTCTTCATCTATCGGTGTTGTTGCCGTGTAATCAAAGTATAGCATTCCTATCTCCTTCTATCGTGTTATTTATTATAACATTAACCCCTGCGCTTGTAAATATTATGCCACCCGAAGAAACATTTATGGACCGTTTCGAAAAACTTGCTTTTTAGAAATTAATGTAATAAAATCTTTTTCAGGAATAACTTTTCAAAAATTCAACAGAAAGGCAAGGAAAAATGGAAAAGAAAGAAACATACTCAAACCTGCTCGCAAGCTTGGATGCTTTGCTTGCGGAGGATTATTTTGAAATCTCGATACTGGCAAATTCTTCGGCGCTGTTAATGGAAATGCTTGCGGGCGTAAATTGGGTCGGTTTTTACCTACTCCACGGGGACGAGCTCTTGCTCGGTCCCTTCCAGGGCAAGACGGCCTGCACAAAAATCCCCGTGGGCAAGGGCGTTGTCGGCGCTTGCGGAAAAACCAAAGAACCCATCATCGTTCCCGACGTCAGTAAATTTCCCGGCTACATTTCCTGCGATGAGGCGACGGAATCAGAAATTGTGGTTCCTGTTTTCGTCAGCGGGAAGCTCTATGCGGTGCTCGACCTTGACAGCGACGAATTGAATCGTTTTTCGAAAGTCGATTTGGAATTCCTGGACAAGGCCGCCCGCATCATCGCTAAGCATTTGGAGAAGATTTAAAAAATGCAATACCGAAGTATTGCATTTTTTATCTGTTATAAAACTCAACGATCAAAGTCTCGTTAATGTCCTGCAGGAATTCGCCGCGTTCGGGATGGCGGAGGTATGTTCCTTCCATTTTGTCTTCGTCAAATGTGACATATTCTTTTCGGATAGCTAAAGCTGCTAACGCTTCCTTGATGACTGCAAGTTTCCTTGACCGTTCTCTGACGCCGATTTTCTGTCCGGGTTTCACGATGTAAGAAGGGATGTCAACTTTTTTTCCGTCAACCAGGATGTGCCCGTGGGTGACGAGTTGCCGCGCCTGGCGTCTTGTTGTCGCAAGCCCCATCCTATAGACAAGGTTGTCGAGCCGCGACTCCAACAGGAGCAGGAAGTTTTCGCCGTGCTTGCCCTTCATCTTTCCGGATTGGATGAAGAATTTTTTGAATTGCTTTTCCGTCATGCCGTAGAGATGGCGGACTTTCTGTTTCTCCTGCAACTGCATTCCGTATTCGGAAAGCTTTCTGCGGCGCTGCCCGTGCTGGCCCGGAGCATAGGAGCGTTTTTTCAGTTCTTTCCCGTTTTCAAGAATGGAACATCTCAGCCTTCTGGATATTTTCCAAACGGGTCCGGTATAACGTGCCATTTGTTTTCCTCCTTTATTTTTTTCAGTAAAGGACCGAAACCTAATAAACGGATAGACAGATGTATGGCTTTCGCCTAGCAGCTGGCTACTTGCCCCCTCTGCAGGCATCATCTATGCTCGCTTATCATTTTCGGTGCTGCTTTTACCGCACTCTAAATATTATACTCTTATTCATTCGAAAGTCAAGCGTTTTATACGTGTTTTCATAAAATAGAAAGCCGGAAAATTAGTTCGCGGCTTTATTGTTGACCGCAGATTGGACCATCTGAATGAAAGCATCGGCCTTGAGGCTGGCGCCCCCGATTAGGCAGCCGTCAATTTCTGGCATGCTCATCAGTTCGTCGATGTTGGAAACTTTGACGCTGCCCCCGTATTGGATGCGGACCGCCTGGGCGGTTTCTTCATCATAGAGGCGTGCGATTTCGCCTCTGATGAAAGCGCAGGCTGCGTTGGCGACTTCGTTCGTCGCGGTCCTGCCGGTGCCGATAGCCCAGATCGGCTCATAGGCGATGACGATTTCTTTAACCTGTTCAGCAGGGAGACCCTTAAGATCGAGCTCGAGTTGTCTTTTCAAAACCTCTTCGGTAACGCCTTTCTCCCTTTCTTCAAGGGTTTCACCGATGCAAAGGATTGGAACGAGTTCATATTCGAGGGCTTTATGGAGCTTCTTGTTCACGGATTCGTCCGTTTCATTGAACATTGCCCGGCGTTCGCTATGGCCGATGATGACGTAGCTGACGTCGATGGCTTTGAGCATCGGCGCGGAAATTTCTCCGGTATAGGCGCCTGAATCAAGGTAATGCATGTTCTGGGCTCCGATGCGGAGATTGTCTCCCTGCCTTTTTACAAGACACCGCAAAACTGTGAAGGGCGCGCAAATGACGCTGTCGACCAGGTTTTTGCTTGGAACTTTGTTAGATACTGCATAAATGAATTGCAGGGCTTCGTCTCGGGTTTTATGCATTTTCCAGTTGCCCGCAATAATCGGTTTTCTTCTCATTTCAGCAATCCTCGCAGCAGCAGTCCTTGTTGTGAATCGCTTTAATCCCGGGCAGTTCTTTTCCTTCCAAATATTCGAGGCTGGCGCCGCCGCCGGTCGAGATGTGGGTGAATTTATCCTTATATCCAAACTTGATGGCCGCGGCTGCGCTGTCTCCGCCGCCGATGATGGTCGTGGCCCCTTCAAGCCCGGTAAGTATCCCGCAGATTCCCTTTGTTCCGCCGGCAAATTTTTCAAATTCGAAAACGCCCGCGGGACCGTTCCAAACAACGGTTTTCGCGTTTTCAAGATGTTTACGGAAGAGTTCGAGCGTCCTCGGCCCGATGTCCATGCCCATTTGATCAGCGGGAATCGAATCAGCCGAAACCAAAGTCGCTTCCGCATCTTCCGAAAATTCTTTGGTCACGAGATTGTCAACGGGAAGAATCAGCTTGCCCTGAGCTTTCTCAAGCATCTCTTTCGCAAAAGAAACAAAATCATCCTCGCATTTGGAAAGCCCGACTTCGTAACCTTTGGCCTTATAAAAGGTGTAAGCCATCGCTCCGCAGATCAATATTTTATCCGCTTTTGTAAGCAGGTTTTCTATGACGGAGATCTTGTCGCTGACTTTGGCGCCGCCGAGAATGGCAACAAAGGGTCGCTCGGGGTTGTCCACGGCTCCGCCAATGAATCTAATCTCTTTTTCCATCAAAAAGCCGGCAACCGCGGTATCGATGTTGTTTGCAATCCCGACATTGGAAGCATGGGCCCTGTGGGCGGTTCCGAAAGCATCGTTTACGAAAACATCGCCCAAGGAAGCCCAGTATTTCCCGAGTTCGGGATTGTTTTTGGATTCGGCTTTGTCGTTCAGGTCCTCGAATCTGGTGTTCTCGAACATGACGATTTCGCCGCTTTTCAGGTTCCTAACGGCCTCTTCAAGGACGGGTCCCCTCGTTTCCGAAACAAATGTTACTTTCTTATCGAGCAACTCGCTCAATCTTTTCGCTACCGGAGCCAGGGAATTTTTTTCTTTGTCAGCTTCGGTTTTAATTCTTCCCAAGTGGGAAAACAAGACCAGCTTCGCTCCCTGTTCCAGCGCGTAATCGATTGTCGGCAATGCTTGGACGATGCGATTGTCATCGGTGATTTGGCCTTCGCTCATCGGGACATTGAAATCGACTCTCATCAAGACCGTCTTGTCTTGCAACTGAATGTCACGAATAGTCTTTTTTCTCATTCTTTCACTCCTTTAAGTTCCAGTGGTAATTGTATTATAACATAATTTACCTGATTATAGTATATCCAATCTGAATAAAAAACGTTTTAGCGGTGGTGGATTGTTGCGGCTTTTTCATAAGCTCTGAGTGAAGTCCTGTAATTGGCGCCTGTGTTCAACACGGTTCCGTCCTTAAATACAAAATCCGTCCCGTGTTCTGTTTTAATAATGCTCGCGACTTGGGAAAAATTGAGCCAATGGATTTTGTTTCCGCAGATTTTGAAGAAAAGCATCTCTTCATTCACATAAACAGGCACATTGTACTTATATCCGTAGAGTTTCCTCACGGCGTCGATCCTTCCCTCCAAGGTCGTAAGTTCCCTCAAGCAAAGCTCTTCGAAAATCTTTTTCACCGGAAAACCGTATTCTTTTATGCCTTTGGCGGAAACTTGGACTGTCCCGCCTTCCCTTTCCTCGAAATAAAGAGTGGGCATATGAAAAAAGCCGCCCGCAGGCGGCTCTTATTTCAGTCCTGTTTGATCCTGTTTTCGGTTTCCGGATCGAAGAAGTGAGCTTTGTTCATGTCTAAAGCCAATTCAATGTCGCTTCCCATGTGGATGTCAATGCGAGCCCCTACTTTTGATACGAGGTTTTGTCCGAGCAAATCGGAATAGATAATCGTTTCCGCACCCAAGAGTTCCGCAACGTCAACTTTCACTTTCACAACCGCTTCCGGATAAGCGTTGAAATCTGCACGGTCGTCATAGATGTTTTCCGGGCGGATTCCCAAAACAATCGGTTTTCTGATATACTTCAATTCCTTAAGCATCGCAAATTTGTCTTCCGGAACTTTAATCTTCACCACCGGGCCGTCTCCGATTTCGAAATAGCCCTGATCGTTCACGCGACCTTCGAGGAAGTTCATCGGGGGCGTTCCGATGAAGCCACCGACAAAAATGTTGTCCGGATAGTCATAAATTTCTTTGGGGCTTCCGACCTGTTGAATGTATCCGTCTTTCATGACGACGATTCTCGAGGCCATCGTCATCGCTTCGACTTGGTCGTGAGTGACGTAAATAGTTGTGATTCCGAGCCTTTCCGTGAGTTTGATAATCTCGGAACGCATCTGCACGCGCAATTTCGCATCGAGGTTTGAAAGCGGCTCGTCCATCAAGAAGACTTTCGCGTCTCTAACGATTGCCCGGCCGAGGGCGACGCGCTGCCTCTGCCCGCCCGAAAGAGCTTTGGGACGGCGGTCAAGATAGGGTTTCAGCCCCAGCATTTCCGCAGCGCTCTGGACTCTTCTTTCGATTTCGTCGCGGGCAAATTTCCTCAGTTTCAAGCCGAAAGCCATGTTATCATAAACCGTCATGTGCGGATAAAGGGCATAACTTTGGAAAACCATCGCGATGTTGCGGTCTTTCGGCGCAACGTCGTTCATCAACTCATCATCAATGTAGAGCTCTCCCGATGTGATGTCCTCCAATCCCGCAACCATTCTGAGGGTAGTCGTCTTACCGCATCCCGAGGGACCGACCAAAACAATGAATTCTTTGTCTTTGACTTCAAGGTCAAAATCAACGACGGCATGGACATTGCCATCATAAATCTTGTTGACTTTTTTTAGTGTTACTGTCGCCATACAATACAACTCCTTTTCTTAACCTTCGATTTAATTATACCGTTTAAACAAAAAAAAACAATGTGCAAAGTGCACAATGTTTCATTTCGCTTTGATGAGCCAGTAAAGGCAAGCGGCATCCGTAAACTTCTGCAAATTCAGCCCCGTTTCCTGTTTTATGTATTCGAGTTTGCCGATGACTGTGTTGCGATGCATGAAGACGGTCTCGGCGGTTCTTTTCACATTCAAATTGTTTTCGAACATCGCCAGAATCAGTTTTTCCATCTGCGTGTCTTCTGAAATCCTGTTTAAAACCGCAGGTTTGATTTCCTTAAGTTTTTTAAAATCGGTCCTGATTATCTCCTTGATCAGTTCCGCGTTCGTCATGAATTGATAAGGAGAATTTTGAAGGAATTTTTTGAAGGCGGAATGCAGAATCCGAAAGTGCTCCGGCTTTTTTACGCTTATTTTCCCGCTGACATACACTTTAAGGGAAACGGAAAAGTCGTCGCTGATTGAGGCGAAAAGATCTTTGAAGCTGATTTCCGGTTCAAGAAAATAGAAAAGGAAATAATCCTTCCCTTCTTTCATGGGAAAAGAATCGGGAAAGAGTTCCTGAAGAAAATCAAAGACCGTGCTGATGTCTTCGGAATTGTCAAAATTGATCAGCAAGAACCGAAAATTCTTCTCCTTAAAGGGATATTCCCCGCCTTCAAAAAGATATTTCCGCATTTTGTTTTGGATTCCATAATTCATATAATCACCGCTTCTTATATTATAGCATAAGAAAAACGGTAATTTATAAGAAAAAACTTAATTTTAAGAAACTTCTTTACAAAAACCGAATATAATGGTAGCGGTGATGGCATGGGCATCAAAAACATTAGCGCGCTTGAATTGGCGGAAATTCTGAAAACAAAAGAACTTCCGATCATCGACATTCGCCCGCAGGTAGAATTCAACAGTGGCCACATTCCGAAATCAATCAATGTTCCGCTCGGAGAATTACTTGCTTATCCCGAACGCTATCTCTATCGGAACAAAAGATACTATATCATTTGCGATGAGGGGAAAAAAAGCATCGGTTTGTGTTTTGAGCTCGGAAACAAAGGTTACGACGTCGTGAACGTCCAGGGCGGCATCTCCCTATACAATGGCCCCTTGCAAACTAATCTTGGGCCGCGATGATTTTCAGCGAAATCACGCTCATGTCGTCGCCGCCTTTTTTTCTTTGGCTCCGGGCATAATTCAGGATTTCATAAGTGATTTTCTGTGGGGAAAGATGCTTTATGCCGTTGATGAAATCTTCCAGTTCCTTTTCGCTGTCAATGTTTTCAAAAATGCCGTCGCTCGCCATTATGATTAAATCCCCGCCCTGGATGGGATATTTCTTCGCTTCGATCATTTCTTCAATTCCGAAGGGAAGGCCGGTGTTTGTGACTTTGACGAAACTGTTATCCTGATGGAAAATGTAGGATGAAGCGGCGCCCATTTTATAGAAAGTGAGTTCTCCCTTGGATCTGTTGATTTCCAAAAAGTCAAGCGTGCTGTATTTTTCAAGATAATCCTGAATGAAATAAAAGGTGTTCAAAATCTGCAATCCGGTTTCCGTTGAGATTGCGGTTTTTGTTATTTCGTCGACAAATTTTAAGGTGTTCCCGCTTTCCTGATAGGCCAGGTAACCCTTTCCCATCCCGTCGGATATTGCCGCGATCAGGCGGGAATTGTTTAATTGCTTGATCAGGTAGTTGTCTCCGCAGACATTGTTTCCTTCCTGGGCAAGCGCGCCGTAGCCGTATTCGATTTCAAAATTGATTTTCGGGACGAGATTGACATATGTTTTCCCCCTGGAGGCGTTTTTGAAAATGCAGGAAGTTTCGTTTTCCATATAGTGGTTCCCCACCGCTTCCACAATTGGCTTTAAATTCATGTAGTTTTCCCCTTTGATGCCGATTTCAATCAGAAAATCGTCCGCTCTGTTTTTCAGGACCTCAAAATAACAGACATTGAAGCCGTAGTCATTCAACCCGCGGTGGATGTTGGCGAAAACTTCATAGTCAATTTCGGTTTTTAGGGCATTGTCCACGGAAAATTGGCGCAGGACATTGGAAATGCCGTTCAGCTGCGCAACCAGTGCGTTTGCTTTCGTGGCGACGGCGGACAAGTTCAGCCTTTCATTAATCAACATGCAACTCTTCCTCATTTCCACAATATACGGACAGAGTTTTGTAAAGCTGAGGAAGTCTGGATCCTCGTTGCCGTGGTCCTTTCGCTTGGAATAAAGGATCATGTTTTTTAAATAATCGTAGAGCTTTCCTTTGTTATTAGAAAAACATTCGCCCCGCACATAACAGGCTTCGCAGTAATTTCTTGTGAGGCTGTTGATTCCTCCGCTCAGTTTCTGGCTATATTCCTTCGTCGTCGCGAATTTCTTTGAAAAAAGATCCAAAAAAGACGCAAAAGAAATGATTTCGTTATTGATGTTTTCCGTCGCTCTTTGGTAAACATTCTTTATGATTTTCTCCGACGTCTTCGCGCTCACGATCGTGGTTTTCACTATTTCAAAAAAAACGCAGACAACAATCGTTGCCTCCAAAACCCTGAGGGGGAATATGTCCATTTTCGAAAGAATGCCCAGGAGGGAAAAGCAAACCAAAGCTATCGGGGCATAGAATGAGGGGAACATGTAAAAGGCGCTGACGAAGGGAATCAGCAGGCTTTCTTCCAAGGCGAAAACGAATCTTAAAAAGAACATCGAAATCAGGCTGAAAAAAACGGAATGCAAGGGATATTGGTTTTTGGAAAAATACATTGCGAAAAACATCGCCACCGGCAAGGCAAAATTGATTCCGGAAACAGAAAGCGCCGTCGCCCCGATGACGGAAATAATTGCCATGATCACTTCATTATAAGTGAAATTACGGCTTCGAACCGAATGGGCAATTCCTTCCATGTTGTAAGTGAAATATGAGTAAAGCGCGACGCCGATGAAACTGAAAATTGAATTAAGAATGTAATCCTTGTTTTCTTTCAGCAGAAAAGACAGCGACAGAAAATTCACCAAGAGAATGAACACAAGATTTATCAGATATTGTTTTTCTTTGTAAACGAAAGTATAAATGGTTATCAAGGAAAGAACTATCAAAAGGCTCCAAACATGATGATAGTCGTATAGAAGAATTGCGAGAATCGATGATGCGGCAATTAAAAGGATGTTTTTGGGGTTTGAAAAAGTGAAGAAACAGGCTATGGGGATGAAAAAAACATAGCCGACGTTTTTTAAAGCCAGGGTCAATGCGGAAAAAAAACTGATGATGATGATGTTCAGATACTTGTTCATGCCCTTCCCCTCCTTCCCATTATCATACAGGATGGGAAGTGAGAAATTTGTAAAAAGAGAGGTGAACCATCATTTTTCTTCTGAAATCATCGCCCATATGTTATAATAAGAAAATGATGACATCTTAACAGAGAGGAGCAATTATGAAATTCATTTCGTGGAACGTCAACGGCTTGCGTGCGGCAATGAGAAAAGGATTCAAGGATTTCTTTGATGAAGTCGATGCCGACATTTTTGCCATCCAAGAAACGAAAATGCAGGAAGAGCAGAAAGCCTTTGATTTTCCGGGCTATTATGAATATTGGAACTGCGCGGAAAGAAAGGGCTATTCGGGCACTTTAATTTATACGAAAATGAAACCCCTGCGCGTAAGTTACGGACTCGAAGACGGAAAATACAACAACGAAGGCAGAATCATCACCCTGGAATATGAAGATTATTATTTCGTAACGGTTTATGTGCCGAATTCACAGAGGGAGCTAACCAGGTTGGATTACAGAATGCAGTTTGAAGACGATTTCAGAGAGTACCTGCGCAGGCTTGATTCGAAAAAACCGGTCATTCTCTGCGGAGACTTGAACGTCGCCCATAAAGAAATCGACCTGAAGTATCCGGAAGCGAACGAAAGAAACGCAGGTTACACGATTGAAGAAAGAACCAAATTCCAAACCCTGCTAGATTCCGGTTTCACGGACGCCTTCCGCCATCTCTATCCGGACACAATTAAATACACCTGGTGGAGCTATATGTTTCAAGCGAGAAAAAAAGACATCGGCTGGCGGATTGATTATTTTCTGATTTCCGACCGCATCAAAGATAAATTAATTGACAGTTTCATTTTTTCTGAAATTGAAGGAAGCGACCATTGCCCGGTAGGAATAGAAATTGACATATAAAAACCCAGGCCCTAAAAAGCTTGGGTTTTTTTAATTCAAGACCATGGAAGCATGGTACATGCGCGCGTATTGTCCGTCTTTGGCAAGCAACTCTTCATGGGTGCCGCGCTCAACGATCCCGTCCTTTCCGACGACGATGATTTCGTCCGCATTTTTTATTGTCGTCAAGCGGTGCGCGATCATGATCGTCGTTTTGCCTTTGGAGAGTTCCGAAAAAGCTTCCTGAATCATGTTTTCCGTGATGTTGTCAAGCGAAGAAGTTGCTTCGTCAAGGATTAGGATTTTCGGATTTTTCAGAAAGAGTCTCGCAATGGAAATTCTTTGTTGCTGACCGCCGGATAGCCTGACGCCCCTTTCCCCGGTCAAAGTGTCGTAACCGTCTTCGAGGCTCATGATGAAATCGTGAATCTGCGCTTTTTTAGCGGCTTCAATGACTTCTTCGTCGGTGGCGTCGGGTTTTCCGTAGAGGATGTTTTCTTTGATTGTGCCCCAGAAAATGAAGACATCCTGCTGAACGATGCCAATCGCGTTTCTCAAACTATAGAGATTATAATCCTTCACGTTGATTCCGTCGACCAAAACCTCACCCTCGGAAACATCGTAAAAACGGGGGATAAGTTTGGAAATCGTGGTTTTCCCGACACCTGTCTCCCCTACCAGGGCGATTTTCTTGCCGGCCGGGATGTTTAAACTAAAATTGTTCAGGACCTGTTCGGCCTTGTCTTCCTGTTTGTAACGAAAATTGACATTCCGAAATTCAATTTCGCCCCTGAAATCTTCTTTCTCGACTGCATCCGGCTTTTGTACAATCGAGGGCTCGATTTCCATGATTCTCATGAATTTTTCCATTCCCGAAAAACCTTGTTGGAGCTGTTCCATCGAATTGGTGAGTCTTTGAATCGGTTTGATCAAAAAGTTGACGTAAAGAAAATATTGAGTGAGATGGATGTGGTCGATGTATTTTTTGTAGACGAAAAAGCCGCCGAAAATCAGGATCGCAAGATTCGTTAAATTGATGAAGAAGTCATTTCCGGAACCGAAAAGACCGATTTCCCGAAAAACATTGGCGCGCGCCTTCCGGTATTTGCGGTTGATTTTTTCGAATTTCTTTTGTTCAAAAGCTTCGTTTGTAAAAGCTTTGGTCAATCTGATGCCGCTCAGGCTGCTTTCAACCTCGGCATTGAGCTCCCCCTGCAGGTTTCTGACGTTACGGAAGGTAGAAAGCATTTTTTTGCGTCGGGAAAGCGAATAAGAAATCAGCATGAACAGGAAAACGAAAACAATCAAGGTGAGCGTTACGTTCACCCGCAATAATATGACAAAACTCCCGACAATCATTATCAGAGAAATGAAGAGGTTTTCCGGGCCGTGATGCGCCATTTCCGAAACGTCATGGAGATGGGTCGTGAGATTCGTCATTAATTCGCCCGTCTTCTTGTCGTCATAGAACTGGAAATCGAGGGTTTGGAACTTTTTGAAAAGGTCACTGCGCATGTCGGTTTCGATTCTGATGCCCATGACATGCCCCCAATAACCGATCACATAGGAAAGGAAGAAACGCACGCCGTAAATGACGAACAGGACGGCCCCCGCAACAAAAAGCATGCGCAGATTGGCATCGGGAATGAATTCCCGCAAAGCTTTGCTTGTCACCAGGGGAAAGACCAGGTCGATGACCGAAACGCCCAATGCGCAAAACATGTCAATGATGAATAATTTGATGTGAGGGCGATAATATCTAATGAATCTTCTAACCATTCTAACACCTCTAATCTCAATATATTATGCCACCGAGGCTTGATTATTTCAAGCAATATAAAAACCCCTATTCGGGGATGGCTCTTTCAAGTAGCTTTTTTACCTTTCTTCGCAGATCGACCCGCGGAATCATGATGACCCGGCCGCAGGTCGTACACTCCAGTTTAAAATCGACGCCCGTCCGGATTACCTTCCAGGATTTTCCCCCGCAAGGATGGGTTTTCTTTAGTTCCAAAATGTCACCAAGTTTGTAATCAGGAATTTCTTTGATCACTTTCTATCACCAGCCTTTGCCGAGGTTCTTTAATGCCGTATTCTTCGAAAAGGTTTTTCGCAAATTTATAAATCCCCCTTTCGACGGCATAGTGTTCCTCGGAAACGGTTTTGACCGTGATGCGGACGGTTACGGAAGTTGGCCCCATTTTCGTCACGCCGGCGACGGTCGGCCCTTCGATGATTTGCGGAAAAACATCCTTCAGTTCTACAATCCTCTCTTCCAGGATTTTCAGGACACGTTCGAGGCTTTCCTGCTTGCCGACTTCAAATTCCACAACCCCGATTGTGGGGTTTTTTGAAAAATTGATGACTTCGGTGATGTCGCCGTTGGCGATAATCTTTACGTCCCCCCGCCAGCCCTGGATTCTTGTGGAGCGAAGACCGATTTCTATGACCCGGCCTTTGAAACCCTTAATTTCCACAACATCATCGACATCATAGTGATTCTCGATGACGATCGAGATGCCAGCCAGCACGTCCCTGATCAGTGTCTGGGCGCCGAGGCCGAGGGCGATGCCGACGATGCCGGCGCCGGCAAGGATCGGCTTCACGTCGACACCCCAGGCACCGATGATGGCAATGCCACCGAGAATGACGACCGTGTAGCGGACAATGTTCTGCAAAAGCCGGGCAACGGTAATCGCCCTTTTTCTTTTATGTCTTTTCAAAAAGCGTTTTATGAAAAAGTTTGTGACGAAAATGATGAATAGAGCGACCAAAATGATGATTCCCGTGATTATCAAGGGTTTTGTCTGCGACTTTATCCATTCTACAAATTCATTCATCGGCATCCTCCTTGATTATTTCCAAAGCCAATTCCCGGAACTGTTTGCTGGCGCGGGAATGATAGGCGGTCTTCAGGACGCTTTTGCCGTGCATCGGCGCTTCCTGCAAATGAGTGGAAAGGTGAATGATCGTTTTAAATGTTTTCTTTGGAAAAAGTGATTTGATTTTGTCAACGATTTTATAACCGAACAAACTGCGGTTGTCGAGTTTGGTGAGCAGCACTCCCTCGACGGTGAGCGATTGTTTCATTTTCTTTTTCTGAAGTTGGACCTGGTTTATTTTGTTCACCATCTGCGTCAGGGCATCATACGCGAAAAATTCGCATTCGACCGGAATGATGACCGAATCGGCAGCAAACAAAGCATTGTCGACGATGATGCCCAATGAGGGGGGACAGTCCAACAGGATGTAGTCGTATTCTTCCCTTGCGGGCGTAAGCTTTTTGCTTAAGATGAGTTCCTTTTCCTCCCTGTCCATCAATTCGTAAGCCAATTTCGTAAGTTTGATGGAGGCGGGGATCAAATCAAAAAACTTCTCCTTGGTTTTGTAGATATACTCTCCGACCTCATCGCCGTTCACCATGAGGTCGTACGAAGAAACATCAATCAATTCTCGGGAAAAGCCGAGGCCGATGGTCGCATCCGCCTGTTCATCCAGATCAATCAACAGAATCTTTTTCCCAACGCTGGCAAGCGCCGCTCCGAGATTGATGGCAGTGGTTGTCTTCCCTACTCCTCCTTTTTGGTTCGCAATTGCGATAATCTTTCCCATTTTGTTCCCTTTCTCAGCATATATTGTTACTATAGATGTCTCTTTTTAATTGCGGCAAATTTGCGGGGATATATCTCCTTCGTTGTTTCGTTTTTGCGGATTTTTAAAATCACCCTCTCGCCGAAGTGGTCTTGAAGTCTGTAATGATGTGTTTCCGTAATTTCCGAACCGAGGACTTTTAAAGCATTTTCTGCTTCAAGCACTTCTTCACTGTAGGAAGCTCCCTTCATGGCAAGAAAGAATCCTCCAACTTCCACATAGGGAAGAGCAAGTTCCAAAAGCACCGGCAGTCTTGCCACAGCTCGGGCAGTGGCCACGGGGAAGGCCTCGCGGAAGCGGACAATTTCTTCCTCCGCGCGCCCCTTGATGATTTCCACTCCCTCCAAGCCCAGCATTTCCGTCAAGGCAGCCAAAAACCGCGTTCTTTTTAAAGTCGGCTCGATGATGAATAGCCGTAAATTCGGAAAAATGATTTTTAAAGGAATGCCCGGAAAACCAGCGCCGCTCCCAATGTCCATAAGTTTTTCGGTTTCGTTGAAATCCACCACTCTGGCAAGCTGCAGCGAATCATAAAAATGCTTGGCATAGACCTCCTGTTTTTCGGTGATGGCAGTCAGATTGTATTTTTCATTTTCGGCGATGAGAAATTTGTAGTATTCATCAAATTGCCGCTTTTGTTTCTCCGTCAGTTTCAATTCGTTCATTTTTCTTTTTGCTTTCCAACCAGACCAAGAGAATGGCGATGTCGCTGGGGTTGACCCCGCTGATGCGGGAAGCCTGCGCGACGGTTGACGGGCGCACTTTCTTCAATTTTTCGCGCGCTTCGTTTGCGAGATTCGGAATCAAATCATAATCAACATCTTCCGGAATCCTTCTCGTTTCTATGACGGCCATTCTTCTGGCTTTTTTATATTCTTTTTCAATATAACCCGAATACTTGATTTCGACCAGGGCGCGTTCCAATATTTTATCGGAGAGATTGAAGTCGATGCCCGTGACGGCCTCCAAATCAGAAAAGTCAATCCGCGGACGCTTTAGAAAATCGTAGCCGGTCACCGTATTCTGAATGGGCTGCTTGCCCTGTTCGGAGAGGAAGTCATTGATTTCCCTTTTGGGGCTGATTCTTATTTCCTGCGCCAAGGCAATCAATTTTTCCAATTCTTCCTGCTCTTTTCGGAAACGGAGGTACCGTTTTTCCGAAATCAAGCCGAGGTCGTGGCCGTATTGCAAAAGCCTCGCTTCCGCATTGTCATGCCGTAAAAGCAAGCGGAACTCCGCTCTCGAAGTGAGCAGACGGTAGGGGTCAGATACGCCCTTGGTAATCAAATCGTCGATCAAAACTCCGATGTAGGCTTCATCCCGGCGCAGAACGAAGGGGTCCTTTCCCCGGATGAGCAAACTTGCATTTATCCCCGCCATCAAGCCCTGACAGGCGGCTTCTTCGTAACCGCTCGTGCCATTGACCTGACCTGCGAAAAAGAGATTCCTGACGGGTTTGGATTCGAGATTCGGTTTCAGTTGCAACGGGTCAATGGCGTCGTATTCGATCGCATAGGCATATTTGGTGATGACCGCGTTCTCCAAACCGGGAACGGATCTGACCAACTCTTCCTGAATGTCTTCGGGGAGGCTTGTTGAAAGGCCTTGGATGTAGGTTTCGTCAAGTTCCAAACTTTCGGGTTCAAGGAAGATCTGATGCCGTTCCTTATCGCGGAAGCGGACGATCTTGTCCTCAATCGAAGGGCAATACCTGGGTCCAACCCCTTCCACAAGCCCCGAGTACATGCTTGATTTATGGAGATTGTTGAGGATAATTTCTTGAGTTTTCGGGGTTGTGTAGGTAAGATAGCAGACTGCCTGTTTTTCAAAGGGAAGAACCGCTTCCGTTTCTTCACTGAATTTTTGAGGAACCAAATCTCCGTACTGGGGGGTGAGGTTCCTAAAATCTATGGAATCGGTTCTGATGCGGGGGGGCGATCCCGTTTTCAAACGCAAAATCCGGAAGCCCAACTCTTTCAGGCATGTGGAGATTCCGGTCGAGGTCCTTTGATTGTCGGGTCCGATTTCTTTGTATTTGAGTCCGACCAAAACCCGGGAAGCAAGATAAGTGCCTCCGGAGAGAATCACAGCTTCCGAGTGGATTTTCTCCCCGCCTTCCAAAACAATGCCCGCTGCCTTCCCGTTTTCCACAAGCAGCTTATCCACATAGGCTTCCCTTAAATCAAGGTTAGCCGTCTCCCGCAGGACTTTGTACATGTAAGCGGGATAGGCCATTTTATCTGATTGCGCGCGCAGAGCCCGGACCGCGGGACCTTTGGAAACATTGAGCATCTTTACCTGCAGGAGCGTGGCGTCCGCAGCTTTTGCCATTTCTCCGCCAAGCGCATCTATTTCTCTCACGACTATTCCTTTTGCCGGCCCGCCGATCGAAGGATTGCAGGACATGAATGCAACCCTCTTCAGATTGCCGGTGACAAGCAGCGTTTTGTGTCCCAGCCTCGCACTGGCGAGGGCCGCTTCCACTCCGGCATGCCCTCCGCCAATGACAATGATTTCGTACATCTTGTTCACCTTTTATTATTTTATCATATTTTTATATATTTCAAGCATTATTTTTATTTTATTTTAAATTTCAAAAAAACATGGTATAATTACCCAAAAGGAGGAATGTCATGAAAGAAAAACTCTTCTACTCTGACACTTTCAATTTGACTCCGGGCGATTTTGACCATCATCTGCGCTTAAAACCCTATTCAATCTTCAATCTTTTCCAGGAAGTCGCCAGCCGCGCCTCCACGATTTCCCAGGAAGACGACCTGCAGAATCGCAGTTGGAGACTCATCAGAAGCAAATACATCATCTTCAAACAGCCCAGCCTCGGGGATAAGGTGCTTGTAGAAACGAGGCCGCTGCCGACGCATAAATTCGAGTACCGCCGCGAATTCAAAATCATCGGCGCGGAAAACGATCTCCTTGCCAGGGGCCAGTCCCTGTGGTGCATCGGCGATGTTGCTGAAAAACTCATGGCCGATGAGGAGACTAAGAATGAAGACGACCAGGAAGATTTTGTTTTCAACCCCGGTCCGGAACACCGACCGGTCTTCAAACATCATGTGCGCGCCTCGGATCTCGATTTCTTCTTGCGTCTGAACGCCACAAGGTACGGAGAAATCATCTTGGATGCGATGATGCTTCCGAAAAATGAATTCATCAAACAAATCCAAATCAATTTCATCAATCCTGCGGTTGTGGACGAAGTGATTTCTGTTTATAAGACGAATGTTGAAAACAAATATTTCTTAATCGGGAAAACGGACGACAGAACAATTTTCAGAGCGTTCGTGAAGACGAATTACGTGTAGAATCGGAATCTGTGCCTTGCCACCAGCGCATGAAGCGAAACCGCCATGATTCCCAAACCGGCGCCGATTGCATCAATCATAACATCCTCCACAGCACTGATCCTTCCCGGAACGAACCCCTGTATGAATTCATCGACCAAACCAAAGAATATGGCCAGAGCGCAGGCAAGGAAATGTGGATAACGGAGATTGAAACTTCGGACCAAACCCAATAGAAAAACCGAAAGAAAGAAATATTCAAAGACATGCCCGCCGGCGCTGAGAAGCTCGCCCCTGATTTCCTCCCTGATTTTCAGAAAATTAAATAAACGGTCCGCGATGCCGCTCGCTTCTTGGTGATTTTCCAAAAGCGCTGATTGGCAGGAAAAATGAAGGATTATGCCCGCCCAAACCAAAGCAAATAAAAAAAACAAGGTTTTGTTCATGTTTCTCCTCTCATGTAATTATATGCATAAAAAGAAGGTGTTATAATTGAAACGGTTGCTCTTGTTTCTGCTGGTGATTTTTCTTGCAGGCTGCAATGCCAACACCGATTCCGACATCCCTGTGATCTTGGCCGAGGAGATTTTTGAAATAAAAGCAAAAGAATATTTTGTGCTGTTAGTACAAGATGATTGCGCTGGTTGCAAAAAAGCAAAACCAGCTGCCCTCGCATACCATCGCGCAAGCCTCCTGAAAACGGAACTCCCAAAAATCTATCTGGTGAACATGAGTGGTGCCGCGAATAGGATAATAGTTGGAGAACGGGGGGAAGAAGTGATTGACGGGATTTCTTCAATTTCGGAATTAAGAATTACGCAGACGCCGACATTGATCGTGATCAAAGAAGGCATGGTGAGTGAGCATTACATCAAAACTTCGGAAGTCATGGATTTTTTGGATGGGGCCAGGAAAAAATAAAAAGAGCGATGTTTTTATGAACATCACTTTTTTTATTTCAAGTAGCAATTTCTGAGTTCCTCTTCCAGGCTCTCCGTGACGCTTGCGTATCCGTGCGCGACGGCGGTCGCCATTTTGACGTCACCAATGGTGGATATCGTAATCAGGGACGAAGTTGAAGCAATGTATAGATCCTTCCAGTCTGTGACTCCAATTACATAAAAGTCCCCCCTCCTGCCGTGCCCATCCTCTCCCTGATAAGCCCGATAAATGTAGACTTCTTCTCCGGGTTTTTCTTCTTCGGTGTAGAGGATGACCGAATATATTTTCATTTTCCCCTTACATTCTTTCTTTTTTAAATTGGCAACGTATTCTTTAACTTTTTTTTCTGCAATTTCACAGTCCCCGCAACCCGGCCGATGGAAGTAAACAAAGTATTGCTCTTCCTTTTGTTTGAAGATGTCCTCTTTCCTGATGCTTTTAACGCCGGCAATGTCTTCTTTTCCTTTGCAACCAAAAAGTATTGCAATAGAAAACGCCATTACCAACAACAATAAGATTTTTCTCATGGCGAACTCCTTTTCCCTTGGATTTGTCGGTAGACAATTTTCCTCCCTCTCAATTCCGCAATCACCCTGATCTCATCCAGATGCATCCTTTTCAAATTAATCAGAGCAAGAATGAGAAACAGGAGGGCAAGAAAGCCTGCGACCAAAGAACTGTTCGGATGCAAGCTCTCATGGAAAGCGAATAAAAAAACACCGGTCATAAGAGAAAGAACCAACAAAAACAACGAGGGAAGCAACAATCTCGTGAGGGTATGGATGCGCATGTTCTTTCTGCGCATTTCCTCCAGGTAGAGCGGATTGATTCCGTATCGCTTTTGGGTAGCCAAAAATGCCAGCCATTTCTTTTGGGAATAAGCTTGTCCGAAAAATATAAATTTGCTTCCCTTTTTTTCAAGCAGGTTCTTGCTTCCGCATTCGCATTCCCCATCTTTTGGGGCGCGCAAACAATTCAGGCAGAGCATCGCATCACCCACACTTATTATACATCAAGCTTCCGGCAATTCCAAGTGGGAGGTTATTTTTTATGAAAAAAGAAGGTGAGGGACATCCAGACGCCGATGACGATGAGAAAAACCTTGAATGTTTCGATGAACACAAACAGCAAACAAATCAGACAGAGGAGGAGATAAGCAGATATGAGAATGATATCGAAATAAAAGAACCTAATCCTGTAAACGCCTTTTAAGATCAGCACTTCTGCGATTACTATCAGAATGGATAGAAAAAAGATGATGTCTCCAAAAATCCAAAAAAGCAGATACGATAGGATGAAAGTTATCAACCAAAAGTAATTGTTCCAAAAATGTTTCATAATATCCCCCTACTCTACAATATTATTCAGGGGAAATAAATATGTGCCGCAAGAAAGAAAAAAACGCCTAGCGGCGTTTCAGGGGCTGTAAAAAAATGTATTTTTGAACGGCCCTGAACAAAGAAAAAGCCAAGGATTTATCAGATTTTTCTCTGATCGCCTTGGCTTTTTTACCCTATTCTTGTGTTTTTGTATCCTTACCTTAGGCATGCTGAAAAAAGGTCTTTTAAGAAAAGCTTAAAAAAACTTATTGAATCACCCTATATTTCCTAATTTGAAATTTTCTTATGATCATTCCTATTGCAACTAGTATTGCTAAAAGCCTTCCTTCTGCGGTTGAACCGCTTGTATCACATGTCTTCTTTCTGAGCAGATGTCCAAAATCTTTTGGGTGCCATAAGAGTCCTTGTCTGGTTTCTGGGAAATGTTTCTGCTTATTTGAAAAATTTATTAAGATCAATTTCTTTAACGAGATTATGGAAAGTGATGACTGGATCATCAGATTTAAAAAGTAATTTCTAAATTCAGTGGCAATTTAATTTGAGCAATGCCTAATAAAAAAGGTGAAGTTAGCAAGGTAAATTCTTAAAACTTCACCTTTTATTTTTAAGCTGTTTTTTTCTTTACAGTTCCTTTTGGTTCATTTTATTAAATTACTTAATACATTATTGCTTGTTTATTGTTCAAAAGTCAGTAAAACAACATCATTGGTGCGCAGTTTAATATTAATAATAGTACGATTATCTTCACTATAGAAATCTTGTTTTTCAACTAAAAGCTTTGATTTATCTTTTATTTCTTCCACTTGTTCCCGTGTTAAAAGATTTGGGGAACCAAGTTGTTGCCATAATAATTTAGGATTACAATGGCAATCATCAATAACCTGTTTTGTTACAGTTTTAGAAGAAGTATTTAGTTTTAATTCTATATTATATCCTTCATTTTTTTCATAATCAAAATCTTGTGCATATAACAATATTTGCGTTTTACTCCATCCACAAAAACCGCGTATTCAACATCTTCATTTGTTATAGGCAAGTCTAATCTTTTTGAATATAGTTGACTTTTAATAAACAAAACTAAACCTGAAAACAAAAAAATGATTACCGAATTTGAATGAATTATTAACAAAATACAATTTGAAAACAAGGAGTCTTATGGGATCCAAGATCAATTGGACATCGTGCTCATTCGAAAGAAGACATGATATACAGGTGGTTCACCAAAAACACTAGAATAGATTAAAAAAGCCAAGGCGATCAGAGAAAAATCTGATAAATCCTTGGCTTTTTCTTTGTTCAGGGCCGTTCAAATAATAATTATTTTGCAGCCCCTTTACAGTTTAAGGCTGTTTTCCGATGTAAGCTAGGATGCCGCCGTCCACATAGAGAATGTGTCCGTTCACGAAATCCGATGCCCTGGAAGCCAGGAAAACTGCAGGTCCGACCAGGTCGTCCGTCCTGCCCCAGCGCGCTGCCGGAGTTTTGGAAATGATGAATTTATTGAAAGGGTGATCCGGGGTGCGGAGCGGTGCGGTCTGCGGGGTTTCGATGTAACCGGGGCCGAGCCCGTTGCATTGAATGTTGAAACTTCCGTATTCGGAAGCGATGTTCCTGGTGAGCATCTTCAAGCCGCCCTTGGCCGAAGCATAGGCGGCGACGGTCTCCCGCCCGAGTTCGCTCATCATTGAACAGATGTTGATGATTTTCCCGGCGCCCTTTTTTATCATCCCGGGGATGACTGCTTTCGCAACGATAAAAGGCCCGGTTAAATCAACGTCAATGACCTTCCGGAAATCCTCCGCGTCCATTTCGATCATGGGGATTCTTTTGATGATTCCGGCATTGTTCACGAGAATGTCGATCGTGCCCAGGTCTTTTTCGATTTGTTTGACCATTGCCTGAACCTGTTTTTCATTGGTGACGTCGCAGACATAGCCCTTGACGGGTATCCCCGCCTCTTCATAAGCTTTCAGACCCCTGTCAATCAGCTCCTGATTGAGGTCGTTAAAAGCGATTTTCGCTCCCGCTTGATGCAAGCCCTGCGCAATCGCAAAACCGATTCCGTAGGAAGCTCCCGTTACCAAAGCGATTTTGCCGTCCAATCTGAATAAGTCCAAAAAAACACCTCCTAATTGTTTTCTATCTTCTGAACATTTTCAAAAATGAATTTATCTCCTTTTTGGCCAGCAAGGGCGACATTTTTGATTTTTACGCTCGCAACATTATTGAAATAGAAACCGAGTTTTGTAAAGTCCTCGATGTAACTCATCATCGCCGGCTTTCCGTATACCTCTTCTTCCGAATACTCAACAATGATGTTTTCCAGAATGATTTCTTTAATGGGTGATTCCGGTAGCCCGTAGAAATAACCGGCGCTGACCTTTGTGTCCTTTGCGGTTATATCCTGGAAACGGAAAGACCCAAGTGCGGGGGTTCTTTCGTCCACAGGCAAAGCTTTTTTCGAATAAACATATTCGGTCTTTCCATCGGGATCGCAGAAATAAAACATGTTGATGACGAAGGCGTTTTCGACGCCTTCCATAACGATGTTCTTGAACACGACATTGTTGATCGGCTCATTCCCCCGTCCCCGGCGCGTCTTGATGCGCAGCCCCCGGTCGGTTTCCCGGAAAACGCATTTGGTGACGCTCACATTTTCGGCGCCGCCGCTGATTTCACTTCCGAAAACGACGGCTCCGTGCCCCCTTTCCATCAGACAGTTCCTGATTTCGAGGTTCGCCGTCGGGCGCGGATGCTTTTTCGCCATGTAGATTTTACCCGATTTGATGGCAATGCAATCATCACCGACCGAAAAATGAACGCCGATGATTTCCACATTCTGCGAAGATTCGGGATTGAGCCCGTCCGTGTTGGGAGCGTCGGGGGGATTGAGTATTTTGATGTCATAGAAGCCGATTTCGTCGCAGTAGAAAGGATGGATCGACCAACTCGGCGCGTTTTTAAGCGTGATGCCCTGGATTCTCACTTCCCGGCAATTGTTCAGAAAAATCCCCCGCGGGCGGAAAGCGGCAAACTTCTTCTTCGGTTCCTGCCACCAGGGTCCCTTGTCTCCGGAACAGTCAATTTCTCCCTGCCCGTAAATGGTAACTCTATCCGCGTCAAGGCCCGTGACCGGGCTGGCATAAATGTCGAGCGGGTTTCCTTCCCAGCTTCCGAGCACGAGTTCGGCGGTTCTTCCTCTGATGACGCCCGGAAGCAGCGGATATGCGGCCCGTTCGGGGGAAGCGGAGAGTTTCGACCCCGCGGGCAGGTAGATCTGCAAATCAGATTTCAAGAAGATGCTTTTTATCAAATAGTTCCCTTTCGGAAAATAGACAACGCCGTTTTGAGGGCAGGCCATGATCGCAGCCTGGATGGCAAGCGTGTCATCGTTTCTTCCGTCCCCTTTCGCGCCGAAATCCTTCACGCTGAGGATGTATTCAATCGGAGACGTCCGGAACTGCAATTCAGCCTCCCTGTTTTCCGCTTTCAAAAGCAATCGATATTCCCGATCGGGGACAAGTCCCTCAATGGAAAAAACATTTTTCCTGCCGTTTGTAATTTTTTCCTCGCCGTTCAGTAAAACGTTATAGGAAAAAGGGGAAAAATGCGGAAAATCGTTTTCGATTTCCGCGGTTATTGCAAATGGGGAAAGAAAGATGATTTTCAGTTGCATAATGCCTCAACTTTCTTAAAAATGGATTTGAAATTGTAAAAGTTTTTTGAATGATGAAAAAACTTGTGTTATAATATGGCTGAGGTGAGAGGATGAAAACTATAGTAGTTAAGAAAGGCACAAATGTTGATCGGATTTCGAAAGCTGTTGAACTTGTGGATGACGGCGGAACCATCATCGTTTTCCCGGGTAAGTATGTTGAAAAACTGAAAATTAAAAAATCTCTGAAGATCTATGGTTTCGACCCAGAAAAGACCGTGATCAGTTATTGTGATCATGCGAAAAAGGTCGATGAGGCCGGAGCGGAATACGGCACTTTCAGAACCTATACTTTGATGCTCGCCGCCGGCAACATCGAAATCAAAAGCATCACGGTCGAAAACACGAGCGGACCCGGAGAAATACGCGGACAAGCTGTTGCCTTGCATACATTGGGGGATAAGATCAAATTGACAAACTGCATTTTAAAATCATATCAGGATACAATCTTCCTCGGGCCTTTGCCGGCTGACCTGCGCGAACGCTATCAGTCCCTCCTCCCCGAAGATGAACTCATAGACTTGAAAAATGCGCGCGTTTGGATCGACTCCTCCACCATCATCGGCGACGTGGATTTCATTTTCGGTTCCGCTAACGCCCTGTTCACCAACTGCAAGATCAAATCACAGCGGGAAGGATATGTTGCGGCGCCGTCAACTCCCGAAAATCAGAAATACGGCCTCACTTTCTTAAATTGCGTTTTTGAGGGCGAGGGCGAATACAACACCTATCTTGCCCGGCCCTGGCGTGATTATGGAAAAGCCGTTTTCATAGGTTGCGACTACGGTAAACACATCAAAGAGGAGGGTTTCCATCATTGGGAGGACGGAAGAGAAAGTACCTGCCGCTTCCATGAAGCTGATTGCCGTTATGTTGACGGCGCAGAATATAAGCGAGTGGGTTACATAAAGGAATTGTCTGCTGAAGAAATTGCGGAATACACCGCTGAGAATCTATTCGGATAAAAGAGGGCATCCCCTCTTTTTTTATTTAAAAACGAAAATATTTTTTTGCGTTGTAGTAACAGATGTCCTGAACGATTTTTCCGACAAATTCAATCTCATCCGGATATTCGCCGCCTTCGATCAAGGTTCCGAAATAATTGCAGAGAATTCTTCGGAAATAATCATGGCGCGGATAGGACAGGAAACTTCTAGAATCGGTCAGCATGCCCACGAAACGGCTGATGAGGCCGATGTTGCTTAGTGCCGTCATCTGCTTCATCATTCCCGGCCGGTGATCGTTGAACCACCAGGCGGAACCGAACTGCATTTTGCCCGGATGTTTTTCCTGGAAGGAATTTACCAAGGCCGCGACGACATCGTCCGCAGCCGGATTCAGGGTATAGATAATCGTTTTCGGAAGCGCATCTTCCCTGTCCAAAGCATCCAGTAGCTTCGCCAAGTTTTCCGCAAAAACCCTGTCATTTATCGCATCATAGCCGGTATTGGGTCCGAGCTTGGCCAGCATCTTTGTGCTCACGTCCCTGAGGGCGCCGATGTGGTATTGTTGCGCCCAATCCTTTTCGTGATATTTCTTTCCGAAAAAGATCATGAGCTGGGTCTTATAACCGGCGATTTCTTCTTCGCTGAGCGCTTCTCCGGCAAGTTTCTTTCTGAAGACTTCTGCCGCTTCTTCTTTCGTGGCCTCACGGTAAAAGACGACATCCAAAGCGTGGTCGGAAACCCTGCAGCCCGCCTGATCAAAAAATTCGATTCTTTCGGAAAGCGCTCGGAGCAGAGCGTCGAAATTGTCGATTTTATAGCCAACGGCTTCGCTTAAGGCTTCGAGCCAGGGAAGGAACCAAGGAAGTTCGATGTTTAAAGCCTTGTCGGGGCGGAAAGCCGGATAAACTTTAATCTTGTAACCTTCCTTCCGCAAAGCCAAATGGTATTCGAGGGAATCGGTCGGGTCGTCAGTCGTGCAGACGACCTCCACATTGCAATGTTCCATCAGCTTCCGCGCGGATAAATGTTCCAGAGCTTGATTGGCTTTTTCATATATGGCTTTGTCCGTTTTCGGCGAAAGAGCCTCCTCAATTCCAAAGAATGTTTTCAGTTCCATATGCGTCCAATGGTAGAGTGGATTCCCAATCGTATAGGGAACGGTTTCCGCCCAGGCCTGGAATTTCTCAACGTTGCTAGCGGAACCGGTGATGCGCTCTTCGTCAATGCCATGGGCGCGCATGGCCCGCCATTTATAATGATCTCCCTTAAGCCAAACCTCGGTCAAGTCCTTAAATTTCAGATCTTCATAAATTTCTTTCGGACTCAGATGACAATGGTAATCGATAATCGGCAAATCTTTGGCATATTCAAAATAAAGCTTCTTTGCCGTTTCGTTTTCCAATAAAAAATTCTCGTCATTAAACTTCTTCATGATTTCCTCCGCCTAAATCTAAACATTTATTTCTTGTTTTTTTTTATAACCCTGTCTTTCGGAAACATAATCAGCAATTTTCACAAATTCTTCGATTTGTTTGCGGAGCTTTTCTTCCGCAATCCCATCCATCAATCCGGACGCACCGATGACGCCGGTGCATTTGTTTTCAAAATTATAAACCGGAACGGAAAAATGGCGGATGTACCCTTCGGTCTCGCCGTTGTCGAAAACATAACCCCAACTGCGGTACAGCTCAATCTTTTCCAAAAGCTGCTTATATTCCTCAGTTTCTTTGTTAGCAAAAGCCTTTTCTTTGATTTCCGCAAGCAAAGCCTTGCGCTTTTCTTCCCGCAGGAAACACAGGAAAGCGATGCCGAGCGGATTCTTATGCAGGGGTATTTGCACGCCGACATCGTTGGTAATGATTTTGGTCTTCGGGGATTCGTATTTGAAAATATAGATCACCTTATCGTCCAGGCGTTTCGCGGCAAAGGTCGTCATTTCATATTTGTCAGCAAAGTTCCTTAAGCCTTGGCTGGCAAAATTGATGAAATTGGAATTCTTTGTATAAGCCTGGCCGATGGAAAAGATTTTCGATCCGATGACATAGTTCTTCAATTTCGGATCCTTATAATAAACCGCGTCCTCCTTGTAGAGGGCCTGGAGGATGTCGAAGACCGTCGCTTTCGGCAATTTCAATGTCTTGTAAATCTCCGCCAGGGTGATGCCTTCCGGATATTTGGAAATCAATTCCAAAATTTTAATGCATTTTTCAACGGATTTGTTAGCTGCCATAAAAACCTCGTTCGTGTATACGTCCTTTGTTTGTTCTATTGATTTCATTATATCATAATGGTAATTCAATGTCCAGAGTTTTTACAGGAAAAAAAAAGGGGACCGATTGCGATCAAAAGGTCACGACCCAACGGCGTGACACCGAAGATATTAACATAATGGGGCTGGAAAAACAAGGAAAGCAAAAGTTATTAATGGCATTCCGTTTAAATAAAAAAAGCCACATGTGCGGCTGAAACAAGCAGTCTGTAAGATTATACGCGGTTTTTCATTGAGGAACCTTTTCGAGAAGTTCTTCCGCAAGCTCCAGATATTTATCTGCAACTTTCAGAAAATCAATCTGCAGGGTTTTGCTCAGGCCTTTCAATTCCTTAAACATCGCGACATTGTACCATTGCAGGCATTGAAAGCAGCGCCAGAGATTGAATCTTTTGATTTCATCCTCTGAAGGATTCCCGAAATACACATGGAGGAGTCGATAACCCTCTTCGTAGCGGATGTTGGCGAAACAGGCGATGTCATAAATCGGATCGTTGTTGCCGGTGAATTCGAAATCGACAACATAGAGATTCTTTCCGTCGTAAACAAAATTCGAAGGCTGGCTGTCACCGTGCGTGAAAACCTTATCCTGGCTTTCGAGATAGCTTTGGAAATTGTTAAAATTTGCCCGCGCTTTCAGATAGCGGAAGGAATGCACAAATCCGAGTTCCTTCAGGTTCAGTTCGTAATTTTTCAGTCTTTGGAAGGGCATGTAGTCGCTCGCGGCTTCAAGACCGGAATTGTGGATTTTCTTCAAAAGTTCGGCAACGAGTTCATAGGGATAATCATCCAAGTAGGAAAGGGGAGTTCCTTTAACATATTCCGCAAGTTTGCAACCGTCCCGCAGGTTGAAATATACGGTGCGGTTCGTTATCCCCAAGGATTCGGCTTTTCGGATGTTTGCCAGCTCCTGATGCCTGTTCACAAAGACTTCACCATATTCTCCGGGTATCCTGTAGGTGTATTTCTTGTGGTTCGCGGAAACGACATAGGTGTAATTGCTCATTCCGCCCATGAGCCTTTCCACAACGCTCACGTTTTCTGTTTTCAGAATTCGAATCACATCATTGATGACTGTCTTTTCCATCAGTTTCTCTCCTTTAAGAATTTTGCCAATTCGTTCAGCGCGTGGAAACGATGGGAGATGGCGTTTTTCTGTTCCGGTTCCAATTCCGCCAACGTCTTTCCGTAATTTTTTAGAAAAAAGAGCGGATCATATCCGAAACCATTCTCACCCTTCATTTCCCTGGCAATCTCTCCGTTCAGGCGGCCTTCAAAATAATGTGTCTCGCCTACCTCATCAAAGAAACAAATCACGGTCTGAAAATAAGCTTCCCTTGCTTTGATGTTTTCCATCTTCTCAAGCAAAAGAAGATTGTTTTTTAAGTAATTCCCATGCTCGTCCGCATAGCGGGCGGATTTTATTCCCGGTTCGCCGCCGAGAGCAGGCACGACCAGGCCCGAATCATCCGCAAACACTGGTTGCTTGTATTTCTGGTAAAAGAATTGGGCTTTCAGATAAGCGTTTTCCCGGAAAGAATTCCCCGTTTCTTCGACTTCGCTTTCATCGCCGATGTCTTTCAGTCCCAGGACTTCTATCCCGTTGAGGATTTTTCTCACTTCCCTGAGCTTTTCTTGGTTTTGTGAGGCAAACAATAGCAACATAAATACCACATCCGTTTATTATAATAATACAAGAATCGCCAAATTTCAAGCGGATTATTTTCAATTATTGTAAACCAGAATCCCGTTTTTTATAATCACAATCTCCTCATGAAGGCCCAATTCTTTGAGATTGTAGGCAAGGCTTTCAATCAAGGCAGGCGTGATTTCATGGCGCGGGTCCTGTATTTCCAGAAACAAAAATCCATCATGGTCTTCATAGGAATAACCCGCACCGGGAATGTGCGCGAGAATTTTTTTGATCAGAAACGAGGTCCTATCCTCGCTGTGGAGATAGGTTACGGGAAGAATTTCCTCGCCTTCATGAAAGTAAACAATTTGGCTTTCGGAAGCGTAGGGATTTTCGACTCTTAAATTCACGATTTCGTTCTTCTCCAAACGGAACTCTTCCCGGCGGCTCTTTATCACGACGGAATCGATCCCCAGGTTTTGGTAGGTCCACATCAGAGCGGTGAGGAAGGTTTTGAAATTCTCTTCAAGATAGAGGAACTCCAATTCGATCTGCAATTCCCTGCCCTTTTTTTCAAGTTTTTTTACTTCGAAATTCCCCTTGAGCGGAGTTTGGTATTTCGGAGGCAGGCTGTTCCGATAATGGTCGTAGATTTTCAAAGCATAGAGATAGATGTTTTCGTGGTTCTTCTTTTCGACTTCCAAGAGGACTAGGTTTCCGTCCGCGCGGAGGAGGCAGGCAGTGAATTTTTCTTTTTCCTCAGTTTCCAGTTCGGATACGAATTCGATCGGAAGCTCGGTGGGGCGGGGACTCGCGACAATGAAAAGCACCAAAAAGACGAAGATGAGGAGACTTGCGAGCGGAAGTATTTTTCTCATACCTAATTTTATGAACGGAAATCATATTTATAACAAAAAAGCCTCAGACAAGTGAGGCTTTTTTTTCAACAAGCAACTCAATAATTTCTTCGCTCGCGAATTCCAAAGCATAAGAATAAATCGTTCTGTGGCGCGAATCAATGTAATTGACGTCTGCGCCGTAATCGATCAGAAGTTTCGAGAGTTCGTAATTGTTCCTCAAAACCGCCCGCGAGAGGAAACTGCGCCCGTAATAAATTTCATTGACATTGGCGTTTCTTTTCAATAAATATTCAATCAAAGGCAAATCCTCGTTATAGATGGCAATCAGGAGGGCGGACTGGCCGAATTCGTCGACGGCATTGAGGCGCGCGCCCCGTTTCCAAAGATAATCGACCGTTTTCAGAGATCCGCAATTGACCGCATAATACATCAGGGATTTTCCGAAATAATCAAATTCGTTGATTTGTGAAGAATCCAGCATCTGCACCAGCACTTCGTATTGATTGTTGCAGGCGGCGCGGTGCAACGGGTATTTTGCAAATTTCTCCTTATAATCCTCGCTGCGCAAATACTGGCGCAGAAATTCGGCGATCTCCGGTCTTCCCTTTGCTTTCGCCACTTCTTCCGGTGTCTGACCATTCAGGTTCAAAGCCAGGGGATTGTAACCGTTGTTCAATAAGAGTTTCACGGTTTCCAGGGAGCATTTTTCGGCGGCGATGTGTAAGGGAGTTTCATGGTAGATGTTTCGGGAATCATTCACCGTGAGGTGCCGGAGAACGTAAGCGACAAGTTCGTCATCGCCCTTGGAGCAGGCATAGTGCAGAACCGTGTTCTTGCGGTCATCGCAATCGTTGAGGCTGGCGCCGTTGTTTAACAGATGGAGGATGACGGAAGCTTTTCCCGATCGCACACCGTAGTGGATCGGTTTTGCCCCGTTTTCGTCTGCCAAATTTAATTTCGAGTTGCTGTCCAATAAGAGATTCAGGATTTGGATGTTCCCTATTGCGGAGGCGAGGTGCAGGGGAGTGACCCCTCTTACGTTTTGCTGGTTGACATCCGCGCCCTCAAAAATCAATTTGTAGACCACATAGGCGTTCCGGAATTGTACCGCCAGATGCAGGGGCGTGTCCCCGTATCTATTCTTCGCATTGACGTCCAGACCGGCTTTGATTAAAACATCCACGACTTCGAAATGATTGTTCCGGCTGGCTTTGTGCAGCAGGGTCTCTTTCCTTTCGTCCATTACGGTCAAATCACCGCCCTTGTCTAAATAACGAAAAATGAATTTGCAATCATTTTTCATCACCGCTTCGACAATGTTCTCCGAGTCGTCGTTTCCGATTTCTGAGTAAAGTCTTCTGACTGTTTCCATAACCCGTCCCCCGATACTTGTTTTAATAGTTGCTTGCTTGCAGAAAAGTATATTTTAGTGATGCCCTGGGTTTTGATTGTCCGTCCGTCAACGGGGCTGAAAAATGAATGCGGTTTTGTTTTTTTTACCGTAAAAGTACCGAAACCATGGATGTTTGCGCGTCCCTGCCGCGCCAATTCTTCCTTTAAAAGCGAAAAGAATTCGCGCAGCACCCGTTCGCAATGCATTTTCGGGATTCCGGTCTTTTCTTTGATTTTTTCAAGATAGAGCTTTTTGTCCATTTTTCGAACCCGTTTTTAGTATAACATTTCAGAAAATTTTTCTCAAGCGGGAACGGGAAATTTGTAAAAAAAAAGTATCTTCGAATGAAAATACTTTTTGTGTTTAGAGAATGAAAGCGATGATGCCGCCGCGCCCTTTGTTCACGACTTTTTCCAAACTTTCTCTGAATTTATACTGGACGTTTTCCGGCAGCAGGAAGAGCTTGGCGCGGATGCCGTCATTGACGACTTCGCTCAGTTTGCGTCCGAAAATTTCAGAATTCCAAATGCCCTCAGGGTTTTCGTCGTAATCTTTCATGATTTTATCCAGCAATTGTTTTGATTGTTCTTCGGAGCCGATGATCGGTTCAAAACAGGATTCCACTTCGACCTTGATCATGTGGATCGAAGGCGCGATTGCCCTAAGTTTTATTCCGTAACGGCTACCCTGGCGAATGATCTGGGGAGTGTCCAAAACCATTTCTTCGACTGCTGGGCAAGCAATCCCGTAACCAGTGGTTTTGACCTGATCGAGGGCGGATTTGTATTGATCAAACACCCTTTTTGCGAGTTTCGAAGACTGCAGAAGTTCAATGAATTTTCCTCTGTCATTAATCGCGTCGCCGATGATTTCTTCAACAATCCCATTGTATAAATCGTCGCCGCAGGTGATTTCCATCACCACTTCGCCGGTGCCGCTGTCCAAAGAAGTGATGTTGACTGATTCGAACAAGGGGCATTCCGCAAGTTTCTCCCGGATCGTTTCCGCATGCTTAAATTTCCGGAATTCTCCGGTGACGTTGGCCAGCACTTCGTTGAATTCTTTTTTGACGTGGTGTTCGTCGTCCAAAACGGAGAGCCAATTCGGAATCCGGATGTCAAGCTTGGAGATGTCGAACTCGTTCAGCGCTTCTTTCAGGATCCGGTCGATGTCGGCATCGCTCAAATTCATGGCATCGATTGGCAGGACTCCGACTTCGTATTTTGCGGAAAGCTCCTCGGCGAGCCTCTTTGCGCGGGCGCCGTTCGCTTCCGTGCTGTTCAGGACAATGACGAAGGGTTTTCCGAAATTCTTCAACTCTTCAACAAGCCTCTCTTCCACATCCTCATAATCAGCGCGCCTGAAATCGCCGAAACTACCGTCGCTCGTTATCAGGATGCCGATGTTTGTGTGGTTTTCGATGACTTTCTTCGTGCCGATGCTCGCAGCTTCTTCAAAGGGAATGTTTTCGCTGAACCAGGGCGTGCGCACGAGCCTGGGGGTTTCGTCCTCGTTCATGTATCCTTTGGCGCTGGGGATGATGTAGCCGACGCAATCGACCAAGCGGACGCTCAGATTGAGACCCTCGTCGACCGTGATGTTTGCGGGGTTTGCGGGAACGAATTTCGGTTCGACCGTCATGATCGTTCTTCCTTCGGCGCTTTGCGGGAGGTCATCGATGATTTCGTTCCTGAGTTCCCCTGAGACACGGGGCAGCACTTTTTTCTCAATGAACTTGCGGATGAATAGCGATTTTCCGCTTCTGACGGAACCGACGACTCCGATGAACATTTCCCCGTTAGTTCTATAGACAACATTACGGATAATATCGCTCATATTTTCCTCACCTTTTTCCTCTGATTTCTAATTAATAATATTCGCAAACGAGCCAAAATATAACTTCATTTAGAGCATTTCAAACAAGTCTTCGTCCACGCCTTCGTTAACAAGTTTCTTGATCAGTTGTTCTTCTTTCTGTTTATCCAACTTTTTCCCGGCGATTTTGCTCACTTCCTCTATTATCTCCCTGAGATTCGTCTCATCCTTCAAATCCGAATTTTTGATTCGTTCAACCAAAGCAAAAACCTGTTCCGGATTGATGTTGTTCTGGGCCATCAGATTAATGATTTTTCCAATATTCATAATTCACACCTCATAAGAATTATATGAAAAATCCCGGGATAATTGCATAAAAAAAGCGGGTGACCCGCATTAGTATTTGCTTCTTGCTTCTAAAACATGTTTTCCTAATTCTTTGATCAACTGATGCGTTTCCCGCGTGGGTTTGATTCTGATCCTTCCCCGGTTCGGCGATTGGAAGAAATCGCTCGTGAAAGACAAGAAATTTGTCTGCGGAGTTCTTGTAAAGATGTCAAGCGAGAACATTTTCCTCTTCGCAGTGAGCGCAACAATCAGGCCGAGAACAGCGAGTACCCCTCCGACAATCCGCGCGTACGGACCAAGTTTCAGCACTTCCGCATAGAGCGCTCCGATTCCGTATCCGAGCAAGCCCAGTCCGAGCAAAAGGATGATCAGGCCGATTGTTCTCTGCAATTTGTGCATCCTTCTTCCGAATTCACTGGAAATGACTCCGACATTTTCAAGCGCGCATTCGCGGACAGCAATTGAGGATGAAAGTTTTCCCCGATAGGTGGCATGATAAATCAGTCTTTTGTTGGTGATGGTAAAATAACCTTTACCCGCTGGCTCGACGATTTCAAAGCCGGCAAAACTTTCAACAACAATCTCATCATTGGCTAACACAATCACATCTTTCAGATCATTCGTATCATTTTTATTCATTTTGACCTCCGACAGTCTGATTATACCATAACAAAAACAATTTTGCCTCAAAAAAGCAAGCTCTCGGCCTGCTATTCTTCTTTTAAATCATTTTTCATCAAAAGGGCGATCCGTTCCCTGGGATCATGCTTAAGATAGATGATGTCGTGGACCGCCTCGATGATCGGGGCATAAATCTTATATTCCTTGATCAGTTGCTGAGCGGCGAGCGCGCTTCTCGCACCCTCCACGACCATCGTCATCTCCGACAAAGCCTGGTTCAGATCCTTCCCGTGCCCGATTTTGTATCCGGCTTGAAAATTTCGGCTGTGGGTGCTCGTGCAGGTCACGACTAAATCCCCCAATCCCGCAAGCCCGAAGACCGTCCTTTCTTCCGCGCCCAGGCTGCAGGCAATCCTCCTTATTTCAACAAGCCCCCTGGTGATCAGGGCAGCGCGGGTATTGTCTCCGTAACCGAGCCCGGCGATGATTCCGGAAGCGAGGGCGATGATGTTTTTCAATGAGGCGCAGATTTCCACGCCCTTAAGATCGGTGAGAGTATAGACTCTGAAATAGGTTTGGTTGGAAAAGACCCTCTGGACCAATCTTGCGGCTTCCAGATCTGGGCTTGCTGCTGCGATCAGCGTGAGCATTCCCAGGATTACTTCTTCCGCATGGCTCGGCCCGCTCAAGGCAACAAAGGCGCGGATATGCTCGGGGGCGATTTCTTCGGCAACGATTTCTGAAACACCCTTGAAAGTTCCCGGTTCCAGTCCCTTGCTGGCGTTCACGAAGAGTTTTGCGGATTTGATCACATCCTTGATTTCTTTCAAGACTTCCCTGATGACCGCCGTCGGAACGGCAAGGAGGAGGATGTCCCCGAAAGCAACAGCTTCTTCCAGATCGGTCGTCGCCCGAACTTCTTCGCTCAGGCTTCCGACCGGCAGTTTGCTTTTGTTTGTGTGGAATTCATTGATTTCGGAAACGATCTCCCGGGACTTGTCGTACATGATCACGGCATGGCCGTTGTCGCTCGCGATTTTTCCGAGAGCGCTTCCCCAACTTCCGGCGCCGATGATAGTGATTTTCATGTTTCACTCCTTCTTCCGGAAAATGAATTTCAGGGGTGTGCCCGTGAAATCAAAATTTTCGCGGAGGCGGTTTTCAAGATATCGCAAATATGAAAAGTGGAGATGCTTTTCGTTGTTTACGAAAAGAACGAAGGAAGGAGGCATCGCGTCTTCCTGCGTCGCGTAACTCAGTTTCAGGCGCCCGCCGTTATAAAGCGGGGGTTGATTGAGGAGGAATGCATCCATCAGTATCTCGTTCAAAAGATGCGTGGGCACGCGCCGCGTGAAAGCTTCATATACGCGGTCGATTTCCTCAAAAAGCGTGTGCACGCGCTGATGGAGTTTTGCGGAAAGGAAGACGATGGGCGCGAAATCCAAAAATGCGAATTCATTGCGGATCCGTTCTTCGAATTCCCGCATTGTTCTGTGATCCTTTTCCACAAGATCCCATTTGTTGACGGCAATAATGATGGCACGGTTATAGTCGCGCGCATAACCGGCAATCCGCTTGTCCTGTTCGGTGATTCCCCTGGTCCCGTCCAGCAGGAGCACGGCGATGTCGGAACGTTCCAAAGCGGAAAGCGCCCTCAAGACCGAATATTTTTCCGCATTCTCATAAATCCGGCCTTGTTTTCTGATGCCCGCGGTATCAATTACCACATATTTCTTGCCGTCGCGGGTAAAGAGCGTGTCGATGGCATCCCTGGTCGTTCCCGGAACGTCGCTCACGATGACCCGCTCTTCGCCGATGATTGTGTTCGCCAAGGTCGATTTTCCGACATTCTGCTGCCCGATCAGGCAGAAACGAATCCTTGCTTCCGGATCTTTCAATCTTTTTTCTTCCGGGAGGAGCGCTATCACCATATCCAATAAATCCCCGATGCCGATTCCGTGGAGCGAGGACACCGGAAAGATTTCCGAAAAGCCGAGATTATAAAATTCATAAATGAAAGGGACGAAACTATTGTCGTCGACTTTATTGGCGGCGACGAGCACGGGTTTCCCTGATTTTTGGAGAAGCAAAGCCACATCCTCGTCCTCATGGGTTACCCCCGTCCGCACATCAACAACAAAAATGATGACGTCGGCTTCGTTGATGGCAAGTTCAGCCTGAGCCCTGATTTCTTTAGAAAAGGGCTCATCTTTTAAGATGATCCCTCCGGTATCAATTATTCTGAATTCTTGGTTCAACCATGTAGTTTTACTATAGATTCGGTCCCTGGTGATTCCGCTGGCATCATCTGTGATTGATATTCTCTCTCCAACAATCCGGTTGAACAGGCTGGATTTGCCGACATTGGGCCGACCAACTATAGCAACTACCCCGCGCATTGATTATTTCTTTAATCCTTTCAGTTGTTCTTCCATGAGACTGCCGAGCGTGGCAGTGAGTTTTTCCTGGGGTTCGTCGGCTTGGAATTTGCCGTAAACCTGACGCGCGGGCCTGTCAGATCTCATGCTGACAACCAGACGTGTCTTTTGCGGATCGAATACCCTTACGCGCGCTTCCACAACCTCGCCTTCGGAAAGGGCTTTATCGGCAGGAATGCTCCGCTTCGGAAGATAGCCGAGAGCGCCCTGGAGCAATACTTTGTATCCTTCTTTCAGTTCTTTCGTAACTGTTACTTCCACCAAATCATTGATTTGGATTTCAAGTTTCTCCCAGGGATTTTCCGTAAGTTGCTTTCTGGAAAGGATGATTCTCCGTTTCTGCGGGTCGATTTCGATGATCTTGGCAGGAATCCTGTCACCCACCGCGACGAAATCGGTGATGTAGACATCGCGTTCGTAAGCAAATTCGCTCCTCGGCAAGAAACCGGTAACCTCGTCAGCAAGTTGGAGCACGACGCCGGCATTGTTGATTTCGACGATATCGCCTTCAATCACCATGCCGACTTCTTTATCGGCAACATAATCCGCCCAATGGTTCGGAAGCAATGCCTTGCGGGAAAGTCCGACATGTTCGTTGTTGACTTTGATGACCTGAACCTTGACGGGATCGCCGATGTTCAGGACTTTTTCGACCTTGTTAACGCGTCTGTGCTCGAGTTCGGAAATGTGGAGCAGACCCTCGACTCCCGGAGCAATTTCCACAAAAGCTCCGTAGGATTCAATGTTTTTCACAACCCCATCAAAAACCTGCCCGACTTCGACGGTTTCCAAGAACGAGCGTTTCTGCTTCCGTCTGTTGATGGCGTTGGCAACTGTCTGCGAAACAATCAATCTGATGCGTCCGTAATCGATTCTGATCGGAGCGACTTCGATTTCAGAACCGATGAAATTTTCTCTCTCTTCTTCCGGCACGGCAACCTGCGTGGACGGAAGCAAGCAGGAATATTCATTGTGTTTGAGAAGATAACCGACGCTCAATTCCTTCACGACTTTTGCGGTAATGGTGCCATGATTCTTGATGACTTCTTCGAACTTCTTCAGCTCATTCCGCATTTTCAAAAGAACGGTCGAGAAAAGGAATTTTCCACCGTCTGGATATATTTTCTTGATGACCCCCTGAACGCGGTCGCCTTCAAGGAAGAGATCAAACAAATCCTCGTCGTCGCTGATGTCGGCCGTGTCCCTGCGGAACAAAAAACCTTCCTGGCCGTCGTCGAGTCTGATCAGGACTCTTTCTTTCCTGGCCTTGATGACTCTGTTGCCGCGTCTTTCCTCGGGACGCGCTTCAATGACTTCAACAACCGTTCCCTCAACTACCTGGAGTTCCCGGTATTTCGGTCTTTCGGGAGCCGACTCTTCGTCTTCCTCATCTTCCGGGGCTTCAGCCTCCGCGGATTCTTCATTGTCATCTTCGTAATCTTCTTCGTCTTCTTCCAGAGCCTCTTCGGAGTCGCCGGCGGTTTCTTCATCGGCAACCTCTTTGCCATCGGTTTCAGAGGCTTCGCTTGTTTCTGCAGTCCCTTCTTCTGCAGTTTCTTCTTCCGAAATCTCCCCTTCTGCGTCGGGAGCTTCGGTTTCGGCGCTTTCTTTTTCCTCAGCGCCTTTTTCAGCATCCGCTGCTTCAGCGGCGCTGTCTGCGGTTTTTTCTTCCGCAGTTTCCGCTTCCTTGACATCTTCGGAAACGGATTCGACAGCCGGAGCTGTTTCTGCCGTTACGGCTGTTTCGGGCATTGCTTGTTCTTCTTCAGCAGTTGCTTCTTGCATAAGCTTGTTTTTTTCTAAGTTCTCCATTTTGTAACCTCTTTCCACCACTAACTTTATTATTTCTTCAACGACTTCCTCAACATTTAATTCAGATGTATCAATCTCGATTGCGTCCGCAGCCTTCTGGAGCGGACTCAATTCGCGGTTGCTGTCCTTGCGGTCACGTTCCTTGATTTCCTCGATTGTCTCGGCCAGGCTTTGAGCGGGCAGTTTGTTTTCCAATCTTTCCTGCAATCTGCGTCTCGCTCGTTCCTTGATGTCAGCATTTAAAAAAATCTTGAGCTCAGCATCCGGCAAGACAACGGTTCCGATGTCGCGGCCATCCATGATGACATTTTTGTTTTTGGCTATCTCCCTTTGGAGCTTCACCAATTTTTCGCGAACATATCCGAAACTGGAAACTAAAGAAACATTGTTCGAGACCTCCAGGTTTCTGATTTCCTCAGAAACGTCTTTATCATCTAAAAACAAACGTTGATTCCGAAAATCGATTTTGGTTTCCTCTAGAAATATGTAGTCTTCTTCGTTATGCAAATTGATTTTTAATGCCAAAGCCTTCATTGTAACGGCACGATACATCGCGCCGGTGTCGATGTATTCAAAGCCAAGTATTTCCGCAACCTTTTTTGAAATTGTACTTTTACCTGCGCCTGCAGGGCCGTCAATCGCAATCCGAAAATTCATACAATACCTCTAAATTTTACTTCCCTATTATACCATACAGTTTGAAAGAATTCAAATATTTCTGATAAGTTTTTATTTTTCCAAATGTAATATTACATAACTATGAGACCAAGTATTGTATAAAATGCAAAAGTGATTTATACTCTTCCAGTGAAAGAAGATATCCACATGATCTTTCCCGGAGGAGTATAAATCACATGGCTATTTTATCACAAAGATTTCACTATATCAAAACAAAATTTCATGCAGTTACCACTTATCGTACCGGACGTTATTCTGTCTACCACATCTGTACGAAATACCACATCTCCAAAGCTTCCCTGATGTGCTGGAATAAAGCCTTTGACGGCACCATTGATTCCCTTAAGGAGAAAAGC